>Ga0209057_1000018_pt1 | contig 121652 bp, 99 predicted proteins | sample GraSoiAngelo_146_FD_185903 | JGI IMG/M metagenome (GOLD analysis project Ga0209057, IMG submission 185903) | Grasslands soil microbial communities from the Angelo Coastal Reserve, California, USA - 14_1009_05_30cm (SPAdes) (version 2) | ecosystem: Environmental > Terrestrial > Soil > Grasslands...
CCACCGCGGACACCTGCGCTGGCGGCGTCTGCGTCGGCGGGCCGGCCTCCAACTGCAACGACGCCAATGTCTGCACCGACGATTCGTGCGATCCGGCCACGGGCTGCGTGAACACGCCGAACACCGCAGCCTGCACCGACGGCAACGCCTGCACCACGGCCGACACCTGCGCCGGCGGCGTGTGCGTCGGCGGGCCGCCGCCGTTCTGCCCGACCAACACGCCGCTCGCCGCGGTCACGGCCGACACCTACGTCCAGTCCGACCTGCCGACCACCAACTTCGGGACCAAGACCCAGCTCGCCGTGGACAATGGCGTCGCCGCGAATCCCGGGACCACCGGCGTGCAGCGCACCTTCCTGCGGGTCAACGTCAGCGGCGTCGGCCCTCGCCAGGTCACGGGTGCCCACCTGCGGCTGCAGGTGGCGAAGGTGACGAATGCCCAGAGCGTCAGCGGCGGCCGCCTCCATCCGCTCACGGACTGCGGGTGGAACGAACTCACCATGACCTGGAATACACAGCCCCCGATCGACGGCGCGGTGCTGGCGACGACGGGCGCGGTGGCGCAGGGTCAGGTGGTGGACTTCGACGTGACCAGCGCCATCCCCGGCGACGGCGTTTACTGCTTCGCGCTCGACACCCTCTCGACCGACAGCGCCCTCTACAACTCCCGCGAGGCCACGGTCGGCAAGCCGCAGGTCGCGGTCACGGCCGTTTGCCCGTGCGGGCCCGGCCCGACGACGACCACGACGACGGCGCCGCCGGCGCCCACGACCACGACGACGCTGCCCGCCGCCGCGGCCATCGGCACGGTGGTGGCCGATACCTACGTCCAGTCCGACCTGCCGACCACGAACTTCGGGACCAAGCCGCAGATCTTCGTGGACAACGGCGTCGCCTCCAATCCGGGCACCACCGGCGTGCAGCATACCTTCCTCCGCGTCAGCGTGAGCGGCGTCGGCGCGAGGCACGTCACCGGCGCCCACCTGAAGCTCCAAGTGGCGAGCGTGACGAACTCCGGGAGCGTCACGGGCGGGAGCATCCACGCCATCACGAACTGCAGCTGGAATGAGCTGACGATGACGTGGAATACACAGCCGGCCATTGACGGACCGGCACTGGCGACGCTCGGCGCGGTGGCGGCAGGGCAGATCGAGGACTTCGACGTGACCCCCGCCATCCCGGGCGACGGCGTCTACTGCTTCGCCATCGACACCGTTAGCACCGACAGCGTGATCTACAACTCCCGCGAGGGAAGCCTGGCCCATCCTGCCGTGCTGCTGACGGTGGGGCCGTAGGGAAGTGGCCGGGTTCTGCCACGCGTGAGTCTCCGTACGAGGAGGAAATCGCAGCCCATCTCGAGGGCCTAGACGAGACGGGAGGCCGGAGGGCGAGAGCCCTCCGGCCTCCCGCGCGTCCGGGATCCGAGGCCCGCGCCGCCCTCGCGCCGGGGACCTGCCAGCTGCTCGAGCAGTATTCCTGGCCCGGGAACCTGCGCGAGCTCCAGAACCTGATGGAGCGTGCCGCCGTCCTCGCCACCGGTCCGGAGATCGAGCCGGGCTTCTTCCGCCTGCTCCAAGCTCATCCTGCGCGCCCTGAGCGCCGCCGACGACAACAAGCGGCCCGGCTGCTCGGCGTCAGCGAGCGCACGCGCTGGTACAAGCTCGAGCGCTACGGGCTCCGAGCCCGGGCGCTGCAGCTTTCTTCAGGGGTTGCGGGGAAACCCGCTGCACCGCATTGCAGGGCGTCGCCGCGCGCGATGATGGTGCGCCGCGTCCCTCGAAGAGGCGCGGGCTGGCAGGGACCTTGCTGTGCCTCTCGGCAATGAGAAGTCGGTGCGCAGACGAGGACCCACTTGGAGGAACCATGATGGCCGTGCTCGATCCCTTTGCAGTCTCGCTCATTACGGGAGTCTCGATCGGACTCGTCGCCGGCTGGGGGACCGTCTGCCTGCTCGACTGGCTCAGAGACTGATCTGGGGCATTTGACCCAGCGCGACCGCGGCTCCCTAGTCCATCGGCACCGCGGCGCACACCAGTCGCGAGTTCCAGCATTGGACGGAAGGAAAACGAGGAGACCCATGAAGATGACGAAGGCGATGGCGGCGAGGGGAGTTGCACCCATCGTACACCCCGCCGTCCCGCTGGCGAGCGCGGGTCGCGCGCCCGAAACGGGAAGCGAGGAGCAGCCGACGCATGTCCGGACCCGCGTCGTGCCTCCCAGCGGCAAGCCGGGCACCATACTGCATCGCAGCGCCTTGCTCACGCCCTACACCGCCGAGACGATCGCCGAGGACGCGCTGCGGGCCGGGCGCGGTGCAGGGCTCGACCTCACGGTGGCGGCCGACGCCACCGCCGCCGACGTCGCCCGCGTGCAGGAGCAGTTTGCCTGGCTCGGGAATCGGGGTGTCCGGGTGAACGTCCGTCGCGACGATCGGCCCAGGGCCGAGCGCGCGGGGGAGACCCTGGGGCAGCGTCCAGCCCGCCGCGGCACGGCAGGGCGGTAGGGAGAGCCATGGTGACCGACCCGAAGGTCTACGTCGTCGAGGACGACCCGGGGGTGTGCGACTGCCTGCGGCACCTGCTCGGCTCCGTCAACATCCCGGTCGAAACGTATGCCAGGGCGGAGCACTTCCTGGAGACCCAGAACGGCGGGCGTGCCGGCTGCGTCGTAGCCGATGTCTGCCTGCCCGGGATGAGCGGGTTCGATCTCCAGCGCGCGCTCGCCCGCCGCAACATCCGGCTCCCGGTGATCATGATCACCGGATACGGCGACGTACCGGCGGCGGTGCGGGCCATGAAGGCGGGCGCCATCGACTTCATCGAGAAGCCCTTCAGCGGCCAGCTCCTGCTCGACAGCATCGCTTACGCCCTCAAGGTGGACGGCCAGGTGCGCAGCGCCGAGGCGCAGCGCGAGCAGCTCGGCGAGCGCTTCGCGCGGCTCACCCCGCGGGAGCGCCAGGTGATGGAGCTCGTCGTGGCGGGGCGGACGAACCGGTCCATCGCGAGCGAGTTCGGAGTCTCCGAGAAGACCGTCGAGATTCACCGCGGCCAGGTCATGACCAAGATGAAGGCCGGGGGCCTCGCCGAGCTCGTCCGTATGGCCGCGGTGCTCGAGCGTGCGGAGGATTGAGCATGAATCGCGAGACGAGTCTGACCCCGCTCGAGAGGTACCTCTTGGAGCGCGTGCGCGCGCTCACGACGGAACTGAACACGCTCAAGCTGGAGTTGCAGCGCGACCCGAACCGCAAAGCACAGCGGGAAGACGGGGCGGACGCCATGAGGCGCCGCTGACACGTCCATCCGCCTCTGCTGCGCGGGCGGCGAGATAAGGTTTCCCAGCCGGCCGCCTTCGATCGGGCGGACGAAGCCCGGTTCAATCTCGGGACCGGCGGCGCGCGCGGACGCTCAGCCTGCGCGCCCCGAGCGCTGCCAACGACAACGAGACGCAGGCAGCCCGACTGCTCGGCATCCAGCAGGCGCACGCGCTGGTGCGAGCTCAAGCGGCTACGGGCTCTGAGCCCGGGCGCTGCAGCTTTGTTCTGGATCCCGGGCGACCGGCTGCAGCGGATTGCAGGGCGTCGCGCCGCGCTGGCGCGATGTGCGGCATCCGTCGAGAGGGAGGGGGGTCGGCAAGGACCTTGCTGTGTCTCCCGGCAATGAGAACGCGCTGCAGCGATGAGGACGCGTACTTGTTGGGGGAAATACGATGACGGTGCTCGACCCCTTCGCGGTGTCGATCATTGCGGGAATCTCGATCGGGCTCGTTGCCGGCTGGGGGACCGTATGGCTGGTCGACTGGCTCAGACGATGATCTGGTGCGGCGACGGCACCAAGGCCCACGCGGCCAGGGGAGTCGGACGCATCGCGCCGCCAACGAGTGTCCGGACCCGAGTCGTGCCTCCCAGCGGCAAGCCGGGCACCATACTGCATCGCACGGCCTTGCTCACGCCGTACATCGGCGAGACGATCGGCGAGGACGCGCTGCGGGCCGGGCGCGGCGCAGGGCTCGAGCTGACGGTGGCGGCTGACGCGACCGCCGCGGACGTCGCTCGCGTGCAGGAGCAGTTTGCCTGGCTCGGGAATCGGGGTGTCCGGGTGAATGTCCGTCGCGACGCGCGGCCTGGGGCCGAGCATGCGGCCGAGACCGAGCAGCGTCCCGCCCGCGGCCGCACGGCAGGGCGGTAGGGAGACTCCATGGTGACCGACCCGAAGGTCTACGTCGTCGAGGACGACCCGGGAGTGTGCGAATGCCTGCGCCACCTGTGCGCGTCCGTCAACATCCCGGTCGAAACGTATGCCAGGGCGGAGCAGTTCCTGGAGACCCAGAACGGCGGGCGTGCCGGCTGCGTCGTGACCGATGTCTGCCTGCCCGGGATGAGCGGGTTCGATCTGCAGCACGCGCTCGCCCGCCGCAACATCCGGCTCCCGATCATCATGATCACGGGATACGGCGACGTACCGGCGGCGGTGCGGGCCATGAAGGCGGGCGCCATCGACTTCATCGAGAAGCCCTTCAGTGGCCAGCTCCTGCTCGACAGCATCGCCTACGCCCTCAAGGTGGACGGCCAGGTGCGCAGCGCCGAGGCGCAGCGCGAGCAGCTCGGCGAGCGCTTCGCGCGGCTCACCCCGCGGGAGCGCCAGGTGATGGAGCTCGTCGTGGCGGGGCGGACGAACCGGTCCATCGCGAGCGAGTTCGGAGTCTCCGAGAAGACCGTCGAGATTCACCGCGGCCAGGTCATGACCAAGATGAAGGCCGGGGGCCTCGCCGAGCTCGTGCGTATCGCCGCGCTGCTGGAGCGTGGGGAGGATTGAACGTCGCCGCGCCGCTTCGCTTGACTGCGGTGACCCTTTGCGATTTCCTCGCGCGGTGTCGCCACCCGGCTTCCAGCGCTCGCCGCTCGTCGTCCTCTTCCTGACCGTTTTCATCGATCTGATGGGCTTCGGGATCGTGATCCCGCTGCTGCCGGCCTACGCCGAGCGGCTGCATGCGACGCCCTTCGTCGCGGGATCATTGGTCGGCATCTACTCCTTGATGCAGCTGCTCTTCGCCCCGGTCTGGGGCGCTCTTTCCGATCGCCTCGGGCGCCGTATCGTCATCCTCGTGGGCCTCGCGGGCTCCGCCGTCAGCTACCTCCTGCTCGGCGTCGCCTGGTCGATCGCCATGCTGTTCGTGGCCCGCGTGCTCGCCGGCGTGGCGTGCGCCAACATCGCTGTCGCGCAAGCGTACATCGCCGACGTGACGCCGCCGACCGAGCGGGCACGGGGCATGGGGCTCATCGGCGCCGCCTTTGGACTCGGCATGGTCATCGGCCCCGGGCTCGGAGCCGGTCTGGCGCTGTTCGGCCCGCGCGTGCCGGAGCTGTTCGCGGCCGGGCTCTGCCTCGCGAACTTCGCCCTCGCCGCCGCCTGGCTGCCCGAGTCGCTTCCCGAGGGCAGCGGCCGGCCGCGGCAGTTCCAGCACCCCCTGTCACCCGGATCGTTGCGGGTCGCCGCCGCGCCCCCCGGGGCGCCCGTCCTGTTCGGCATCTTCTTCCTGGTGACGCTCGGCTTCGCGGTCCTCGAAGGCACCTTCCCGCTCGCCGCCGAGCGGCTCTTCGGCTACGGCGAGTCGCGCATCTACGTCCTGTTCGTCTACATGGGGCTCGTCGCGGTCGTGGTGCAGGGCTGGCTCGTCGGCCGCCTGGCGCGGCGGGTGTCCGAGCCGGCCCTCGTCCTGGCCGGCGCAGCCGGTCTGACCGTCGGCCTCGCCTGGATTCCATTCGCCGGCGGCCTCGCACAGCTGCTCGTGGCGCTCGGTCTCGTCGTCACGGGGCAAGGGCTTGCCGGTCCGCCCCTCTCGAGCCTCATCTCGAAGATTGCGCCAGGCCAGACGCACGGCGAAGTACTCGGTGTGTCCCAATCGTTGTCCGCGGGTGCGCGGGCGCTTGGTCCGCATGGCGGCGGGCTCGCCCTCGAGCGGCTCGGTGCGCCGACGGCGTACGTCGCCGCGGCGTTCTGCGCGATGGTCGCGCTCGGCCTCGCCTTTCCCCTTGCCCGCCGGGCCGAGCGTCAGGCGAGCAGCCCGGGGCTTCGCCTGCGGCGGTCGGGCTGAGCGGGGCGCCGCTTGGGCCACCAGCTCATCCGCTTCTTCCACCTTCTCGGCGTCGTGCTGTGGATGGGAGGCCTGCTCGTCGTCTCTCGCCTGCTCGCCGAGCCGGCCGCCGGCGAGCGGCTCGAGCCCGTCGAGCGACGCCTGTTCGGCTCGTTCATCCATGGTGGCGCGGCGCTCGTCATCGCGAGCGGGATCCTCCTGATCCTCGACCAGCCCTCCGTCCTGCGCCAGGGCTGGCTGCACGCGAAGCTCCTCGTGGTGCTCGGCCTGGTCGCCGCCGACGCCCGGCTCTACCGGCGCATGCAGGCGCAGCACGCGTCGCCCGGGTCGGTGACCCGCGCCGCGGTGCTCCGGCTCCACGGCTGGATCGCGGCGGGCATGGTGGCCGTGCTCGCCCTGGCGGTGCTGCGACCGTTCTGATCTGTGGCCGGGGGGCTGTTTTTTTCGCTTGCTTTCCGGACCGTATTCGGCTAAGGGCAGCTAAAATCCCGGCAAACGCTTCTCATCCCGGGACCGTTCTTTTGCAACGGCGTGGTGTGCCACGCCTGGCGGGGAGGGGAGACGGTGATGGTTGCAAAAGGCAAGCGCGGTTTTTCAGCGGGACACGAGCGGCTGGCTGGCCTCTTCGAGCCGGACGTCCTGCTGCCCGCCCAGTTCTTTGCGGCGTTTCGCCGCGCGGGCGGGCTCGAGCGTGAGCGCCTCCTCATGCTCGCCGTCCTCGAGGATGCCGTCGACTGCTACCAGAAGTATGCCCACGCGCGCGACCTGCGCGGCCGCCAGCTCTTCGACGAGTCGCGCGACTGGGTCCAGTCCCCGGACCGCACCTGGCTGTTCTCCTTCGAGAACATCTGCGACACCTTGGAGATCAGCGCCGAGTACGTCCGGCGCGGCCTGAGAGAGTGGCGCGCCAGAGGCGGCCGCCGCGGCAAGATCGTCGCGCTCCCGACGAGCGACGCCGTCGACCTGAGCAAGGCCACCGCGTAAGCGGACGGGATCTACCGCACGGTCACTACGACCCGCCGCTCCCGCGGCCCGTCGAGCTCGACCAGCATGACCGCCTGCCACGTGCCGAGGAGCAGCTTTCCGTCGCGCACGGGGATGGTCTCGCCCGGCCCGAGGATCGCCGACTGGATATGCGCGGCGGCGTTCGCGTCCACCCGGTCGTGCCGCCAGACGCCGGCGGGGATCAGCCGGTCGAGGCAGTCGAGCACGTCGACGCAGACGTTCGGGTCGTCGTTCTCGTTGACGACGATCGCCGCGGTGGCGTGCGGCGTGTAGACCGAGCAGAGCCCCTCGGCCAGGCCCGCGCGGGCGACGATCTCCGCCACCCGCGGCGTGAGGTCAATCATTTCCCGTTTGGACTTGGTCCGGATGCGGAGCTCCGTCATGCGAGACCTCCGTCGGCGCGGCCGGGGCGGGCCCGGTGACCGCCGGGGCCGGCTCGCCCGGCTCGGGCGAGATGCGCATCGGGATGCCGCTCGAGTCCTCGAGCGCCGCCAGCAGCCGCTCCCGCTCGATCCGCGTGGCGAGCCCGGCCCGCTCGAGAGCGACGTTCGCCTCGCGATAGAGGGCAGGCGCGTATCCATAGATGTCGCGGTGCACCTCGACGTAGACCGTCCCGCCCCGCGTCCCGACCTTCACCGGCTGATAGGTGAACTCCCCGGGCGTGCCCACCGGTACCAGCGGGAACAGCCGCTCGATGTCCTCCGGGTAGAGCCGCACGCAGCCGTGGCTCACCTGCATGCCGACGCCCCACGGGATGTCGGTGCCGTGGATGCCGTAGAGCGGCAGCGTGAGCTCCATCCGATACTTGCCGAGCGGGTTCTCCGGGTCGCCGCCGGGGATGAACTTCCGCGGGTCGCCACGCTCCTTGATGTGCTCCTGCCGGATCGACTCGGGGATGTTCCACTGCGGGTTCACCGTCTTGCCGCGGATCCTGAACTTCCCGCTCGGCGTGCGCCAGTCGTCGCGTCCGAGCCCCACGGGATAGGTGTACACGATGGTCGTGTGCGGATCCCCGGGGCTGCGGCGATAGAAGAAGAGCCGCATCTCGGGAATGTTCACGACGATCCCGTCGTAGGTGCAGCACGGGAGCACCCAGGCGGTCGGCAGCAGGATGGTCGCCCCGACGGGGGGCACCCAGGGGTCGATGCCGGGGTTCGCGTCCGCGATCTCGTTGTAGCCGAGGTCGTAGTAGCGGGCGAGGTCGATCAGCGTGTCGCCCTTGCGGATGCGGTAGGGCCGCACTTGTCCGATGACGGTGTCCACCGGCGGGGCGCCACGCGCCGGGGTGGGGATGGCGTAGGCCGGGATCGATTTGTGGGTGAACGTCTCCTCGTCGTAGGCGGCGCGTGCGCCCCCCCCGGCGACGAGCAGCACCACACCCGTGAGCAGCGGTGCGACCAGCCTCATCGTCCGAACCCTCCTCCCCTCCGGCGCATCCCGCAAACACGCTATCGAGAGGCGCCCTGTGACACAAGGTCGCGGCTCAGAGCGGCACGCCGAGCGCGGCCAGCCGGGCGCGCACGCCACCCACATCCACGTCGGCCAGAGCCGCGCCCCGCGGGCTCGCGGTCGCGACTGCCGCCGCGGCGGCCTGCCCCTCGCTCATGCAGGGGCCGATCACGCGCACCGACGCGAAACCCTCGCGGGTGGCCGACAGACAGCGGCCGACGACCAGGAGGTTTCGCACCCCCTCGGGCACGAGGCAGCGGTATGGCACGGTGTACCAGAGCCCGTCCTCGAGAAAACGCCAGTCCGTCAGCCCGTTCGCCACGTGCAGCTCGATCGGCCAGGCGGCCCGGCAGATGCCGTCCTCGAACTTCCGTCCCCCGAGCACGTCGTCCCCGGTGAGCGCGTAGCGGCCTCTGACGCGCCGGGTCTCGCGGATGCCGAGACGTGGCGCCGTGTCCGAGATGAAGGCGTCGCCGAACCCCGGCATGTGCTCGCGCAGGAACGCGGCGCAGCGCTCGGCCTGCTCGCGGCCGAGCATCTCGCCGAGCGTCAGCTCGGCAGCGTCGCTGCCGTCGACCGGCCGCCCCTCGATCGCCACCCGGCTCATCGCGACGAGCACCTCGCCGGGCCTGCCCGTGGGGATCAGGTTCCCCGAACGGCGGGGCAGCCCGGCGGTCGTGAAGTGGCGCTCGAGCAGATCGTTCAGCTCGAAGAGATGCGGCAGGGCACGCTCGAGGTCCACGTGCTGCATGTAGAACATCATCGACGGGTACTGGAGCACCTCGCCCTTGTCGGTAGCCACCCCCGCCGCACCGGCCAGCGCGGCGTCGCCGCTCGCGTCGATGAAGTACGGCGCCCGGAGCGCCACCGGCCCCGAGCGGGTGTCCACCGTGACCGCGTCGATGCGGTCGTCGCGCATGAGCGCGCGCAGGAAGCGCGCGTGCAGGTAGACCGTGAGCGCCGGTTCCGCGCGCACCATGGCGTCGTAGAGCGTCTTCAGGCCCCACGGCACGTACGGCACGGCGGCGGTGGTCTTGAACGGCACCGGCCCGTAGCACTGCGAGCGCGCGGCGAGCCGATCCATGACCTCGGCGGGAAAGCCTCCGACCAGGCGTACGAGGTCGCCGTTGGGCTCGCGGTAGTAGAAGCCGCAGAACGTGCCGACGCAGCCGCCCGTCGACATGCCGCCGAGGAACGAGTACTCCTCGACCAGCACCGTGCGGAGCCCCGCGCGCGCCGCCGTCACCGCCGCCGCGGTCCCCGCCGAGCCCGCGCCGACGACCACCAGGTCGGCTTCCGCGGCCACCGGCAGCCGCTCCTCCGGGACGAGGACGCTCGGCTTCGGCACGGCGGCATGATAGCACGGCGCGCGAGCGCTGGGGGCGGGTCCGCGCTTGACGGCCCGGCTTCCGCAGACGAAAAGGCGAGCGGGTGTTGGAAGGCTGGGAGACCTTCGCCGCGCAGGTCGGCGAGCTGCTCGGGGTGCTGTTCGTGGCGTTCTTCTGCGGCGCGGCGCTCGGCCTCGAGCGCGAGCTGCGGAAGAAGCCCGCCGGCTTGAAGACGATCGTGCTCATCTGCATGGGCTCGGCGATCTATGCCGCGCTCGCCCGCTTGATGCTGGCGGACGCCGGTCCGGGGGCGGATCCCACCCGCGTCGCCGGTCAGGTGATCACCGGCGTCGGCTTCATCGGCGGCGGCGCGATCCTCCAGGCCGGCGGGACGATCATGGGGCTCACGTCGGCCGCCGTGATCTGGACTGCGGCCGGTATCGGCCTCTTCGTCGGCTCCGGCTATCCGTTGCTCGCGCTGGTGATCACCATCACCGTGGTGACCATGCTGATCGCGCTGCGGATCGCGGAAGAGCGCCTCCTCCGGCGCTTCGTCGGGCGGTCCAGCTGAGCCCGCGTCAGGCTTCGGGGGGCGGCACGGTGGTGGGAGGCACCGTGGCCGCGCGCAGGCGCTCGGCCACCGCGGGGACCGCCTTCATGAGCATGTCGAGCCGCGCCACCACCGGACCTGCCGCCTCGGCGAGCGCGTCCCGATAGGCGGTGAGCGCCCGGTCGAGGTCCGCCTCCTTGCCCGCCACGATCGTCTCGTCGGCGGCGAGGCAGGCGTTCACCTCGTCGGCCAGCCCCTCGAGGCGCTTTTCCCCTGCCTCCCCGAGGCGCGCCCCCACGAGCTCCTGCCAGAGCGAGGTGAAGGCGAGGGTGGCGGCCACCTGACGCCGCAGCCCGCCGGAGAGCGCGAAGAGCCGATCGGCGATGGCGGCGGCGTTGTTGAGCCCGCGCCGTGACGTGAAGGCGTTCAGGCGCGCGAGGCGCTCGCGCAGCCGCTCCACCCCGTGGTGCTCGGCCAGGACGCCGATCGCGGCGCCGAACTCGTCCGGCGTGAGGAAGGCCATGCGAGCGGTTTTGATGGCGCCTCGCGCGCGGGCTGTCAATGGCTGGCAGCCCGTGCTAACGAGGCCGCCGGCTCCGGACGGAGGTCGTCGACATGGCACAGGATGTTGCCCTGGTCACCGGCGCGTCGAGCGGTATCGGCGAGGCGCTCGCCCGCCGGCTCGCACGCGACGGCCGGCCGCTCGTCCTCGTCGCCCGTCGGGCCGATCGGCTGGAGTCGCTGGCGCGGGCGCTGCGTGCGGCACACGGGGTCGAAGCGCACGTCCTCGCACAGGATCTTCTCCGGCCCGGGGCCGTCCAGGCGGTTCTCGCGGAGGTGGACCGGCGAGGGCTCACGGTCGAGTGGCTGGTCAACAACGCGGGCTTCGGCACCGGCGGCCGCTTCGACCAGCTGCCGGTCGAGCGCGAGCTCGAGGAGATCCGGCTGAACGTCGAGGCGCTCGTCGAGTTCACCGGCCGTTGCCTTCCCGCCATGGTGGCGCGCCGGCGCGGCGCGGTGATGAACGTCGCGTCCATGGCCGCCTTCGGACCGATGGCCTACAGCGCCACCTACGGAGCCACCAAGGCGTTCGTGCTGAGCTTCAGCGAGGCGATCGCAGCCGAGCTGCGCGGCACGGGGGTGCAGGTGCTCTGCGTGTGTCCCGGCTTCACGCGGACCGAGTTCCAGGCAAAGGCGCAGATCGATGCCAGCGGAGTCCCCGGGTTCTTCTGGATGAGCGCCGAGGAGGTGGCGGACCAGGCGGTCCGGGCCGTGGGGCGCGACACGGTGCTCGTGAACGGGCTCATGAACAGCCTCGCCACCCGGGCGATGGGGTTCGTCCCGCGCAGCCTGGTGGCGCGTGCCACCGCGGCCTTCATGAAGGGTCGCGCGGCGTGACCCGCTGGCTCCCGGCCGTCGTGCTCGTCGCCTCGGCCGCGCTCGTCACGGCCGACGAGCCGCCGCTGCCCGAGGTCGCGGCGGCCCTCGCCCGCGTCAAGGACCGCGGCTCGATCGAGCTCACCACCACCGGCCGGCACACGGGGAAGCCCCACACCCGTCCCGTCTGGTTCGTCGTGTCCGACGCCAGGGTCTTCCTGCAGGCGGGACACGACGGCAAGACCGACTGGTACCAGAACCTCGCGAAGAACCCGTCCGTCAGCCTGCGGTCCGGGGACTACACCTTCCGGGCCCGCGCCGTGGCGGTCACCGATCCCGCGCGGGTCGACGAGATCCATCGTCTCTTCCTCCGGAAGTACACGACGGCCTGGCTGCTGTCGTTCGTGGGCTCGTCGATCGGGCGCGGCCGCCCCGTCGAGGTCACTCCCTGGTCGGTGTCCGAGGCTCGCCCGTGACGCGCAGCAGATAGAGCGTGCCGCGCTCGCTCGTCTGCCCCGCGCGTTCCTCGGCCTCGGGTCCGGCGCCGAGGAAGACGTCGGCGCGCGCGCCGACGATCGCCGCCCCCGAGTCCTGGCTCACGACGAAGCGGGTGAATGAGGGCGTGCGGAGATAGGCGACCGTCCCGGGGGGCACGAGACGCGCGTCGGCGGCGATCGAGCGCCCCGGCGTGAGCGCGATGCCGAGGCTCCCCACGGGCTCTCCGCCGGCCAGGCGAAAGAACGTGTAGCGCTCGTTCTCGGCCAGCAGGGCCTCCTGCTCGGCAGGATGGGCGGCGAGGTAGCGGCGGATCGCGGGGAGCGTCGCCCGTCCGGCCGGCGCGAGCCCGCGTGCGACGAGCGCCTGCGCGAGGCTCCGGTAGGCGCGCCCGTTGGTCCCGGCGTAGCGCACGCCGACGAGTCGGCCGTCGGCGAGGCGCAGCCGCCCCGAGCCCTGCACGTGAAGCAGGAAAAGCCCCAGCGGGTCGTCGGTCCAGGCGAGCTCGAGGCCGCGGCCGGCGAGCGCCCCGCCCTCGATCTCGGCACGCGACGGATAGGGGACGAGGCGCCCGCCCTGGAGGCGGCCGGCGAGCATCGAGCAGCGGCATCCGGCATCGAGCGCACCCGGCTCGACGTCGACCAGGTCCGGCGGCCGGCCGTAGATCGGATGACGGAAGGAGGCGTCCGGCCGGAGGCGGGCGGCGAGCTCGGGCTCGTAATAGGCGGTCACGAGGAGCGGCTCGCGCACGCGCACCGGACGAAAGAGCCGGCCGATGGCCGTGCGGCGCGCCCGCGGGTCGGGTTCGCGGGCGAGCGTCTCGAGGAGCGCCCGCGCGGCCGCCACCGACCCGACGTCGCCCGCGCGTTCCCAGACCGGTACCGTACGCTCGATGGCGGTCTCGAGCGAGGTGAGATCGAGGTCGTCGAGCAGCGGCGGAAGCTCGTGCGCGGGGACGGGGACGAGGGGACCGGGAGCACGCCGCGCGCAGCCGGTGGTCGAGAGGACGAGCGTCGCGAGCGCGAGAGCGCGAACCGTCACGCGGCGTAGGCGGCCTGCGCGGCGCCGACCGCCGCCCCGGGGGCGACGGAACGGCCCTCCGCGCGCAATGCATCCTCGAGCGCGGAAAGCAGGAGCAGGACGTGCGCGCGCCGGCTCGACTCGCCCATGAGGCCGATCCGCCACACGCGTCCCTTCATCGGCCCGAGCCCGCCACCCACCTCGATGCCGTGCGCCTCGAGGAGCCGGCGGCGCACGCGCGCCTCGTCGACGCCCTCCGGCACCGTGACGGCGTTCAGCATCGGCAGGCAGTGGCCCTCCTCGGCCGCGAAGGCCAGGCCGAGGCTCCCGAGGCCGGCGGCGAGCGCCTCGTGGTTCAGCCGGTGGCGGGTGAAGCGGGCCGCGAGGCCCTCTTCGGCGACCAGCCGCAGCGCCTCGCGCAGCGCGTAGTTCATGGAGATCGGCGCGGTGTGATGGTAGACGCGCTCTTCCCCCCAGTAGCGCTGGAGGAGGGTCAGATCGAGGTACCAGCTCTGGACCGGGGTCTTCCGCCGCTGGAGCGCCTCGACGGCGCGCGCGCCGAACGTCAGCGGCGCGAGGCCCGGCGGGCACGACAGGCACTTCTGCGTGCCGCTGTAGGCCGCGTCGATGCCCCAGCCGTCGATCTCCACGGGCACGCCGCCGAGCGAGGTCACGCAGTCGGCGAGGAAGAGCGCGCCGTGGTCGTGCGCCAGCCTCACCGCGTCCTCGAGCGGCTGCCAGGCGCCGGTCGACGTCTCGGCATGGATGAGCGCCACCACCTTCGGCCGCCGGCAGCTCCTGAGGGCCGCTTCCACCTGCTCGGCACGTACCACCCGGCCCCACGCCGTCTCGACGCGCACCACCACGGCGCCGGCCCGCGCCGCGACCTCGGCGAGGCGCGTGCCGAAGACGCCGTTGACACCCACCACCACCTCGTCGCCGGGCTCGACCAGGTTCACGACGCACGCTTCCATGCCGGCGCTCCCGGTGCCCGAGATGGGGATGGTGAGCGGGTTCCGGGTGGCGAACACGAAGCGCAGCAGCGCCTTCACCTCCTCCATCATGGCGACGAACACCGGGTCGAGGTGTCCGACGAGCGGCGCCGCCATCGCGGCCAGCACGCGCGGATGGACATCGGAGGGACCGGGGCCGAGGAGGATGCGCGGGGGCGGCGCGAAGGCGCCGGGGACCGTCGTCACGGCGGCGCACTGTACACGAGGGGGGACCGCCGCTACAAATCGGTCCGGTGCTGCCGGCCGCGCTCGTCGCTCGTCTGCGCGCCGTGGTCGGCGCCGACGGCATCGTCGACCGGCCGGAGGCGCTCCTGGTCTACGAGTGCGACGGCTACACGCTCGAGCGGGCCGCTCCCGAGGCCGTCGTGCTGCCGCGCACGCCGGCAGAGGTGAGCGCGGTGCTGCGGCTCCTCGCGGCGGAGAAAATATCATTTGTCCCGCGCGGTGCCGGCACGGGGCTCTCGGGCGGCACCCTGCCCGTTGCCGCGCCGGTGATGATCTGCACGAGCCGGCTGGACCGCATCGAGGCGGTCGACGTACGGAACCAGCGCGTCGTCGCCCAGGCCGGCGTGGTGAACCAGTGGGTCACGAACGCCGTGCGCGCGCACGGCCTCGGCTACGCGCCCGACCCGTCGAGCCAGCCGGCTTGCACCATCGGCGGCAACATCGCCGAGAACTCGGGCGGACCCCATACGCTCAAGTACGGGGTCACCACCAACCACGTGCTCGGCATCGAGCTGGCGCTGCCGTCGGGCGAGCTGGTGGCGCTCGGCGGTGCGGTCGAGGACCGGCCGGGCTACGACCTGGTGGGGCTCGTGGTCGGTGCCGAGGGCACGTTCGGCGTCGTCACCCGCGCGACCCTCAGGGTGGTGCGCTCGCCGGAGGCGCACCGCACCCTGCTCGCGGTCTTCGACTCGGTCGACGCCGCCAGCGAGGCGGTCTCCGGCATCATCGGTGCGGGCATCGTGCCGGCGGCGCTCGAGATGATGGACCGCCTGATCATCCAGGCGGTGGAGGCGGCCTTCCGCATCGGGCTCCCGACGGATGCCGGGGCCGTGCTCCTGATCGAGATCGACGGTCCCGCCGCCGGGCTCGACGTGCATGCCGCGCGCGCCACGGCCGTCTGCCGGGCGGCCGGCGTGCGCGAGATCCGCGTCGCGCGCGACGAGGCCGAGCGGGCGGCCCTCTGGAAGTGCCGCAAGCGCGCCTTCGGCGCGGTCGGGCGGCTGGCCCCCAACTACTGCACGCAGGACGGCGTCGTGCCGCGCACGCGCGTGCCCGAGATCGTACGTTCGATCGCGGCGGTCGCCCAGCGACACCGGCTGCGCATCGCCAACGTCTTCCACGCCGGCGACGGCAACATCCACCCGATCCTGCTCTACGACGAGCGCGATCGGGACGAGGTCGCCCGCGTGCGGGCCGCGGGGCGCGAGATCCTGGAGACCTGCGTCGCGCTCGGAGGGAGCCTCACCGGCGAGCACGGCATCGGCGTCGAGAAGGTCGCCGAGATGCCGCTCCTCTTCGGCCCCGACGACCTGCTCGCGATGACGCGGCTGCGCGCCGTCTTCGACCCGGAGGGGCGCGCCAATCCGCACAAGATCTTCCCCGACGCCAAGGTCTGCGTCGAGACGCGCGCGCCGCGGCGGCAGGCGGCGGTGTGATCGACTGGGGAGGGCTCGTCGGGCCCGCCTGGGCGGCACCCGGTCGTGCGGACGACGCGGTCGACGGCGTCGTCCCCGCGACCGTCGTCCGCCCGGGCACGGTCGAGGAGGTCCAGGCCGTCGTCCGCGCCGCCGCCGAGGGCCGCCAGGCGCTGGTGGCGAGCGGACGGGGTGCCCACCTCGACCTGGGCGCCCCGCCGGCGCGCCTCGACGTCCTCGTCCGCGTCGACCGCCTGGCGCGCCTGGTCGACCACCAGGCCGCCGACATGACGGTCACGGTCGAGACGGGCTGCTCGCTCGCCTGCCTGGCGGCGGCGCTCGCGGCCGCCGGCCAGTGGCTGCCGGTCGATCCACCCCGACCGGAAGACACGACGGTGGGAGGGTTGATCGCCGCCGACCTCTCGGGCCCGCTGCGCGCGTCGCAGGGGACGGTGCGCGACCTGCTGATCGGCCTCCGCGTCGTCGGGGGCGACGGCGCGGTCATCAGGGGTGGCGGCCGTGTCGTCAAGAACGTCGCCGGCTACGACCTCCCGAAGCTGCACGTCGGCGCCCTCGGGACGGTCGGCGTGATCGTCGAGGCCACCTTCAAGGTGCGCCCGCGGCCGGCGGCGGAGGAGGCGGTGGTGGTGGCGTGCCGGAGCGCGCGCGAGGCCGCGGACGCGGCGCTCGCCGTCCGCGACTCCGACGCGGCCCCGCTCTGGCTGGAGGTGGCGGGCGCGGGCGGGCTTCCCGAGGGTCCCGGCGCGGGGGCGGCGGTCGTCGTCGGGCTCGGCGGCATCGGCGAAGAGATCGCCGCCGCGCGGGCCTGCGTGCAGCGGATCGCGGCATCCCTCGGCCTGCGCGCCGTCCCGGTGGCCGGAGGGGCGGCGCTGCGCGCCCGTCTCGGCGCCTTCCCGGTCGAGCCGGCCGCGGCCGTGCTGAAGGCCGCGACGCTGCCCGCCGCGGTCGGCGACGTGATGGAGCGCATCGCCGCCGCGGCGCGCGGGCGAGGGACTGGGGTGCGCTGCCTGGCGCACGCCCCGAGCGGCGTCGTGCGCGCGGCGGTGGCGGAGTCGCACGCGGTGGCGCCGCTCGTCCACGCGCTGCGGCCAGAGCTCGAGCGGCACGGCGGGTCGCTGGTGATCGAGCGCGCGGCGCCGGCCGTGAAGGCGGGCCTGGATGTCTGGGGGGATCCCGGCCCGGGGCTGCCGCTCATGCGGCGGGTGAAGGCGGCCTTCGATCCCGCCGGGGTCTTCGCGCCCGGACGGTACGTCGGCGCGTTGTAGACTATCTTTCTCTCCGCGGTCGACACGCACCGACGGCCTGCCGGCCGCTCGCATACCCCAAGACGCCTGCGGAATGCTCCGCAGACCTCCGCGATGGAATCCCCAGGTTCTTTGGGCACCTTCATTTCGCAACGTGCTGCGAGTTCAACGGGAAACTCCCGCCAGCGGTACAGGTAATTCCCAATTTACGGTGACGCTCGGCGCATTCTATTAGCGCCTGCCGATGAAAACCGCCCGGCTTGCTCACGCGCATCGAAACGCAACAGCCGGCAGGAGAGGTGCCCCCATGAGGATCAGCACGCTGAAGCGATTCGTTCCCGTGGCCCTTGCGTCGCTCGCTGCCGTCGTCCCGCTGGGAGCCGGCACGGTGGGTGCGCAGCTGGCGCCCGGTGCCCTCAGCACGGTCCCCGTTCCGAAGCCCGACCTCACCGGCTTCGTGCGCGACGAGGCGGCCGCGGTCGCGCTCGGCAAGGCGCTCTTCTGGGACATGCAGCTCGGCAGCGACGGCGTCCAGTCCTGCGGTGCCTGCCACTTCCACGGCGGCGCCGACAACCGGCTGAAGAACCAGGTCAACCCCGGTACGCAGCACGCCGCGACGACCTTCGAGGTCGCCAAGCCGAATGCGACCCTGACGGCGGCCAACTTCCCGCTGCACAAGCTGGCAAACCCGGACGATCGGCTCTCCGCGGTCCTCTTCGACGCCGACGACGTGATCTCCTCGCAGAGCGTCACCCTGCAGAAGTTCAACGACATCATCCCCGGCCAGGCCGTGGAGAACTGCACGGTCACGCCCGATCCGATCTTCAGCGTGGGCGGCGTGAACGTCCGCCGCGTCCAGCCGCGCAACGTGCCGACGATGATCAACGCGATCTTCACCTTCCGGAACTTCTGGGATGGGCGCGCCAACGCCGTCTTCAACGGCGTCGACGCCTTCGGGCCGAGGAACCCGAACGCCCGCGTGCTCCAGGTGCAGGCGGATGGGAGCGTCGTGCCGGTTGCGGTCGCGATCGCGCCCGCGAGCCTCGCCTCGCAGGCGGTCCCCGTGCTCGGGAGCAACTTCGCGCTCGCCTGCACCGGCCGGACGGTCAACAAGGTCGGCAAGAAGATGCTGAGTCTCACGCCGCTCGCCAAGCAGTGGGTCGATCCCACCGACAGCGTGCTCGGCCCGCTCGCCCGGAGCCGCACGACGCCCGGCGCGCGCGGCCTGACGTCGTCGTACGTGACGCTGATCCAGACGGCCTTCGACCCCAAGTGGTGGAACTCCGACAAGGTCGTGACGTTCCCGGGGGGCGTCCGCACCATCTCCGCCCCCACCGGCGCGCCGCTCACCACCAGCCAGTTCACGGTGATGGAGCAGAACTTCTCGCTCTTCTTCGGCCTCGCGATCCAGCTCTACGAGACCACGCTCGTCTCCGATGCCAGCCTCTTCGACCAGGCGCAGCTGGGGCTCGCCACCCTGACCCCGGCGCAGCAGGATGGGCTCAACACCTTCAAGGGGAGCTGTGCAGGCACCCAGTGCCACTCGGGTCCCACCTTCACCGCGGCGAGCACGAACAACTTCGGCGCCGGCTCGGAGCCGATCGAGCAGCGGCAGACGGCGGCCGGGGCGAACGCCTTCCACGACGGCGGCTTCTTCAACATCGGCGTGCGGCCGACGGCCGAGGACCTCGGCGTGGGCGGGTCCGCGCCCGCCGGCGTCCCGCTCTCCTTCGCCCGGCGTGATTTCCTCGGGCTCGCCATTCCGGAGATCGCGGCCATCCAGAATCCCCTCCCGCCGATCGGCCCGGCCGACGTGCTCGCCGTCGACGGCGCGTTCAAGGCGCCGTCGCTCCGCAACGTCGAGCTGACCGGCCCCTACATGCACAACGGCGGCATGCTCACCCTCGACCAGGTGGTGGAGTTCTACACCCGGGGCGGCGACTTCCACGAGGCCAACGCCGCCAACCTCGACGCCAGGATCGCCGGCGTCGGCCGCCTCGTCGGATCGCCGACCAACAGGGCGAACGTCGTCGCCTTCCTGAAGACGCTCACCGACGACCGGGTGCGCTTCGAGAGCGCGCCCTTCGACCACCCGCAGCTCTTCATCCCGAACGGCCACCCCGGCGACGCCGTGGCCGTCATCAACGACGGGACGGGCAAGGCCACCGACGCGCTGGTGGAAGTCCCCGCGTCGGGTGCCGCCGGCTCCTGCGTCGGCGTCGACGGGACACCGCACTTCGCCTGCCCCGTGTGCGGCGACAACAAGGTGAACCAGGCGACCGAGCAGTGCGACGGGACCGACAGCGTCCTGTGCCCCGGTGCGTGCCGGGCCAACTGCACCTGCCCTCCGGCGCCACGCTGCGGCGACAACCTCGTCAACCAGGCGAGCGAGCAGTGCGACGGGACGGCCGATGCCGCCTGCCCCGGCCGCTGCCGCGCCGACTGCACCTGCGCTCCGGCGCCGGTCTGCGGTGACAACACCATCAACCAGCCGAGCGAGCAGTGCGACGGGACCGACAGCGCGCTCTGCCCCGGCGCCTGCCGGGTGGACTGCACCTGTCCGGCGGCGCCGCCGCCCCCACCCGCCCCGGGGACTGTCGTGGCGACCGTCGAGGCCGACGCCATGGTGAATGCCGCCACCCCGGTCAAGAACTTCGGGGCGACCGCCAAGCTCGAGGTCGACGCCAGCCCCGTCAAGCACGCCCTCTTCCGCGTTCGCGTGAGCGGCGTCGGCGCGCGCCAGGTCACCTCCGCCACGCTGCGGCTGCAGGTGTCGAACCTGCTGAACTCCCAGAGCGTCGCGGGTGGGCGCCTCCACGCGATCACCGGCTGCGCGTGGGACGAGCACACCCTCACCGCGAAGACGCAGCCCGCGATCGACGGCCCGGTGCTCGCCACCGCGGGCGCCGTGGCCCTCGGCCAGGTGGTCGACTTCGACGTGACCGGCGCCATCCAGGGCGACGGCGTGTACTGCTTCGCCCTCGAGAGCCCCTCCGCCGACGGGGTGCGGTACAACTCCCGCGAGGCGGCGGCGGGTAAGCCGCAGCTCCTCGTCGGCGTGGGCAGCCAGACGACGACCACCCCCCCGCCCCCGACGACCACCCCGCCGCCCGCCGCGTCGGCGGCCGGCACGGTCGTGGCCGACACCTACGTTCAGTCCGACCTGGCGACCACCAACTTCGGGGCCAAGCCCGTCATGTCCGTGGACAACGGCGCCGCTTCGAATCCGGGTACCACCGGCGTGCAGCATACCTTCCTCCGCGTCAGCGTGAGCGGCGTCGGCGCGCGCCTCCTCACCGGCGCTCACCTGAAGCTCCAGGTGGCGAACGTGACCAACGCGGGGAGCGTCGCCGGTGGCAGCATCCACGCGATCACCAGCTGCACCTGGGACGAGAAGACCGTCACCTGGGCCACGCAGCCGGCGATCGACGGGCCGGCGCTGGCGACGCTGGGGGCGGTGGCCGCGGGTCAGGTCGTGGACTTCGACGTCACCTCGGCCATCCACGGCGACGGCGTCTACTGCTTCGCCATCGACACCACCAGCACCGACAGCGCGATCTACAACTCCCGCGAGGGGACCGGCCAGCACCCCGCCCTCGTGGTCCAGGTCACGCCGTAAATTGCAACGGCAAGACAAAAACCAAATGACAGAAAGAGGAGAAGAGTTGATGCGTTGCTCTCTGATCTTGGCGCTCGGGCTTGCACTCGGCGCCACTGGAACGGCCAGTGCGGACACCGTGGACCTCGCTCCGGCGGGGGACACCTTCGTCAAGGCGGGCACGGAGGCGGGCTGGGATCACGGCGCGGCCGACGAGGTCGAAGTGGAGCAGTCTCCGGCCCACATCGTGTATCTCAAGTTCGACCTGTCGGCGGTGGCGGCCCCGGTGGTGCGCGCAACGCTGACGCTCTTCGCCACCGACGCCTCGCCCGACGGCGGGACGCTCTACCCGGTGTCCGATTCGAGCTGGGTCGAGGGAAATCAGACCGGCAAGAGCAGCGCGAGCGCAAGCGGCCCGGGGCTCAAGTGGACGGACCTCGACACCAATGCCGATGGCAAGGTGGACGCGCGTGACGCCTCGCCCTTCGTGCCGGACTTCACGCGGCCGCTGGCGGTGCTCGGGAGCGTGACTCTGGGCCAGACCGTCACCGTGGACGTGACGGGCGCCATGCAGGCCGGAGCCGGGCTCTATACGCTGGCCATCAAGAACGGCAGCACGAATCGGGCGAAGTATTCCTCGCGCGAGAGCCAGATCCCGGCCCAGCGTCCGCGTCTGCACCTGGAGCTCGGCGCGCTTCCGACCACCACCACCACGACGACGAGCCTGCCGCCGACGTCGACCACGGTGCCGGACGGCGCGACCACGACGACCACCACGCTGCCGACGGTGACGCCCGCTGGTCCCCTTCACCTCCTCGCCGGGCCAAGCGCCTCGTGCCGGCTGGTGGCGGCGGTCACGGGCTGGAGCGGGAAGGGCCCGGCGGCCCGCTGCACCGATGGTGATACCTGCGACGCCGACGGGGCTGCGGACGGCAGCTGCACGGCGCCGGTGACCTTGTGCCTCGAGAGCAACGCCGCGCCGGGATGCGGGCCGGACGTGCTGGCCACGTTGAAGCTCTCGTCCGATCCGCGGCTCCAGGCGCTTTCCGCCGCCTTCGAGGACATGAAGGCGCACATGCCGGCGGGAGCCTCCCAGGTGTGCATGCCGGTCGTGAGCCAGCCGGTCGGCAAGGGCCGCCTGGCCCTCAAGCTCCAGCGGTTGGGCAAGGGCCGTCGCAAGACGCTGGCGCTGGTCTGCCGCCCGTCTCGTCCTGCGCACGGGAAGAAGGGCGGTGGGACGACGTTCGCCACCATCCAGAAGAAGATCTTCGACGCCAGCTGCGCCACGCCCACCTGTCACGGCGCCGCGGCCGTGTCGGGCGGTCTCAACCTGGCCCCGGGTGCGTCCTACGGGGGCCTGGTCGGCGTGCTCTCCGCCAACCCCAGCGCGGGGGCTGCCGGCGTGCTGCGCGTCGCGCCCGGGAACCCCGACGCGAGCTTCCTCCTCCAGAAGCTTTCGGGGAACATCACCCCGGCCGAGGGTGTGAAAATGCCGCTCGTCGGCCGCCCGCTCTCGCCCGCGGAGCTCGACCTGATCCGCCGCTGGATCGCGGCGGGCGCCCCGGAGACGGCGCCCTTCTAGGGCGGGGGAGACGAGACGATGCGCGCGAGCGTGGCCAGCAAGCTCCGGAGCCTTCGCACGGCCGGCCGCCCGGCGTTGCGTACGCGCGGCGCCCCGGAGCCGTGGACCGCGCCGCGACTCATCGCGTGGACCGCGATCCTCGTGGCGCTCGCGGAGAGCGCCTGGCTCCTCTATCCCTCCGTGCGCGCGCGCGTGCTCTCGCTCGAGGAGACGCCCGCGGTGCGCGGCTATCGGCTGGCGGCGGGGATCGGCTGCTTCTCCTGCCACGGACCCGGCGGAAACGGCGGCACGAAGAACCCGGGCAGCGAGGAGGGCGAGGTGCCCGCCTTCGGGGAGCAGACGCAGATGATGTACGTGAAGGGCGAGCAGGACCTGCGCGAGTACATCCTGGACGGCGCACCGCGCCGCAAGCGTGAGGATGCCGACTACCGCACGAAGATGGAGGCTGCGGCCCTGCGCATGCCCGCGTATCGGCCATTTCTCAGCGCATCCCAGGTGGAGGATCTCGTCGCCTTCCTGCGCGCGACCTCGGGGCAGATCGCTCCCGACGAGGCGCTCGCGGCACGTGGCGCCGAGCGCGCCGCGGAGCTCGGCTGCTTCGCGTGCCACGGCCCGCTCGGCGCGGGCGGGGTGTCGAACCCCGGCTCCTTCAAAGGCTACATCCCCGGCTTCTGGGGTGGCGACTTCGACGAGCTGGTGCGCGACGACGGGGAGCTGCGGCAGTGGATCGCCGAAGGCGGCATCCCGCGCATCTCCGAGCATCCGATCGGCCGCATCTTCGTCCGCCGCCAGGTGATCAAGATGCCGGCCTTCGCCCACGGCCACGTCCAGTCGCCGGAGGACATCGACGCCCTCATGGCGTACCTCCGCTGGATCCGGGCCGGCAGCTGGAAAAGTCTCACGCGCGTCGCCGCAGGCGGCTGATCGTCCGCGAGCACCACATTGTCCCGGTCCGCGTGGGGGAATAGACTTCCGCGGGCCGGTTGACGGTGCGCTTCGTCGAGCACGAGAAGCTCAACACCTGCGTGCACTGCGGGCTCTGCCTCGCGGCGTGCCCGACCTACCTCGAGCTCGGCACGGAGACCGACTCGCCGCGCGGGCGCATCCATCTCATGCGCGCGCTGGAGGAGGGCACGCTCCGGCCGACGCCGGAGGTCGTGCGGCACCTCGATCTGTGCCTCGGCTGCCGGGCCTGCGAGACGGCCTGCCCCTCGGGCGTGCCGTATGGCTCGCTGATCGAGGCGGCGCGCCCGTTCGTCGAGCGGCACCGATCGTGGGCCCGTCGCCTCGGCCGGCGCGCCCTCGTCACCTTGCTCACCACGCGGGCCGGCCGCAAGGTCGCGTTCGGCCCGCTCAGACTCGTCGCCGGCCGCCGGGCGCTCGGCCGCCTCGCGTCCCGCCTGCCGGGCCGCTGGCTCGCCCTCGCGGCGGCCGTCGCGCAGACCGCGAACGGCGGCCCCCTCCCAACGGCGGTCGATCCCCCCGGCCGCGCGCGCGGCACCGCCGCGCTGCTGACCGGCTGCGTCGCGGAGAGCGTCTTCCCGGCGACGAATCTGGCGACCGCTCGCCTTCTCGCGCACGCCGGGGTACGCGTGCTCGTCCCGCCGCGGCAGGGCTGCTGCGGGGCGCTGGCCCTGCACCTCGGGGCTGCCGCGCGGGCGCGTGCGCTGGCGAGGAAGGCGGCTCGCGAGCTGGCCGCGACCGGCGCGGACTGGGTGGTGTCGAACGCCGCGGGCTGCGGCGCAGCGCTCCGCGACTACGACCACCTGCTGCCCGAGGATCCGCATGCCGTGAGCGTCGCCCGGCGCGCGCGCGACGCGCTCGAGCTGCTGGCCGAGCTCGGGCTGCCGCCGCCCGGCCGGCGGCTCGCAGCCCGTGTCGCGGTCCACGATCCCTGCCATCTCGCGCACGGGCAGGGGGTGCGCGCGGCGCCGCGCGCCCTGCTGGCCGCCATCCCGGGCGTCCGTCTGGTCGAGCTGGAAGAGGCCGACACGTGCTGCGGGAGCGCCGGCACCTACAATCTCACCGAGCCCGCGATGGCCGACCGCCTGCTCGCGCGCAAGATCGAGCGCATCGCCGCGAGCGGTGCCGACGTCGTCGCCGCCGCCAACCCCGGCTGCCTCCTCCAGATCCGGGCCGGCGTGATCGCCCGCGGCATCCACGTCGCCGTCGAGCACCCCATCGACCTCCTCGCCACGGCCCACGGCGTCGCGGGCTGACTCAGCTCAGAGGGTCGGCGCGGGGTCCGGGGGCATCGGAAGCGCGCAGCGCGGCGCAGCCGCGCGAGCACTGGACGGGCCCCCGGGTGAGTTAACCCTAAACCACGAGGCCACCGTTCGGCGACAGCACTTGGCCCGTGAAGTAGCTGCCGCCCGGCCCCGCCAGGAAGAGCGCGGTCTCGGCGACCTCGCGCGCCTCGCCGAGCCGCCCGACGACGGTCTGCAGCGCGATCAGCGCCGTCTGGGCGGCGCGCTGCTCGCCGAGGACGTCGAGCAGCGGCGTCTCGATGTAGCCGGGCGCGATGGCGTTCACGAGGATGCCCTGGCAGCCAACTTCGCGCGCCAGGGCCTTCGTGAAGGCGATGATCCCGCCCTTCGCCGCCGAGTAGTGCGTGGCGCCGGCGATGCCGGTCGTCCCGGCGATGCTCGCCATGTTGATGATCCGCCCGCCGCCCCCGGCCACCATGAGCGGGAGCGCCGCCCGCGTGCAGAAGAAGGTGCCCGAGAGATGCACCGCGAGCATGCGCTGCCAGCGCTCGTCGGTGAGCCGCGCGGTCGTCTCGAGCGGCGTCGTCACCCGGCCGCCGGCCATGAGCTCCTCCACCTGCCGCGCGAGCCGAGCCTGCGTCTCGGGGTCGGTATCCGCGTGGCCGGCGTTGTTGACCAGGACGTCCAGGCGGCCGCCCGTGGCTTCGGCGAGGCGCTCGAACCACCTCCGCACGGTCCCCGGGTCGGCGACGTCGCCGACGAGCGGGCCACAGGCGAGCGCGGCGTCGAGCGCGCGCAGCTCGGCGTCGATCGCGGCGGCCGCCGCGGCGCGGAGGTCGCCCACCGCCACGCGCGCCCCGGCGCGCGCGAAGCTGAGCGCGATCTCCCGGCCGAGCCCCGAGCCGGCACCCGTGACGAACGCGATCTTCCCGTCGAGCTGAGCCATGGCCGGCGCGATTAGCATGCCGGGTGCGCGCGGCGCGAGCCGGGGCCGCTTGACGCCGCAGCTCGACGGGCGCTAAGCGGCTGCGATGCGGATTCGCGTGGAGTGTTGCGCCGAGCGAGGGGCGGACCCTCTCCGCTTCGTGCTCGGAGACCACACGGTCGAGGTGGACGACCTCCTCGACCGCTGGTACGGGGACGACGCCGACTACTTCCGCGTGCGCGGCCGCGACGGCCACCTCTACGTGCTGAAGCACCTCCGCGGCCACGACAGCTGGGAGCTCAGCTCGTTCACCCGTCGCGGCTCGCGCGGCACGAGCCTCGGTACGCGGGGTCCCCGCGTGCTGCACTAAGAGGCTACCCCTTCTTCGCCGCCCGCCGGGCGTCCTCGATCATCGTCTTGAAGGTCTCGAAGGAGCGGTCGATGACGCGCCGGCCGTTCACGAAGAAGGCGGGCGTCCCGTCGACGTCGGCGGCCTTCCCCGTCCGCAGGTCCCGGCTGATCGCCTGCTGGACGTCCAGGGCCTGGAAGTCCTCCTCCCAGAGGGCGACGTTGAGCCCGATCTTGCCCGCGTACTCCTTGAGCTTGTCGTACGAGAGGTCGCGGTTGTTCGCGAACAGGATGTCGTGCATCTCCCAGAACTTGTTCTGATAGCCGGCGGCGACCGTCGCTTTGGCGGCGGCCATCGCGTTGTCGTGGATGGAGCCCAGGGGGAACTGCTTGAAGACGAGCTTCACGTCGTCGGGGTAGGCCTTCAGGACCTGCTCGAGCAGCGGCTTCGCCTCGGCACAGAACGGGCACTGGAAGTCGGAGAACTCGACGATGGTGACCGGCGCGTTCTTCGGTCCGCGTACCGGCGACTTCTCGAGGGGGATGTCGTAGACCTTGCTCGGGTCCGGCGTGGGCTCCGCAGCGGCCTTGGCCCCTGCCCCTCGCGCCTGCTCGAGCGACTTCTGGACGGCGTCGATCTTGGCGAGGATCTCCTTGTCGCCGCGCTTGAGCTCGTCGACGTCCGGGCTGCATCCGGACACGGCGGCGAGCGTGACGCCGGCCCACACGTAGCGCCTGAAGCGCATGGCGGTCCCCTCAGACGTAGCCGAACCCCTTCAGCCGGCGGAGAACCTCGCGCTCCTCCTCCTCGGAGTACGGCGTGTCGCCGCCGGGCGGGAGAAGCTTCAGGATCTCGAGCGTGCGCAGCGTCCGGTCCACACCCCCGGGCTCGGGCGCCACGATCTCGACCTCGGGCCGCTCGGGCGGCTCGTAGCCCGGGCGCGGGACGCCGCCCGCGGAGCGCACGTACACCTCGATCATGCGCTCGAGGAGCGTCCGTGCATGCTCACGGTCGGCGCGGCGGTCGGCCGGCACGGCGACGACCGTGGCGACGCCGTGGCGCGCCAGCGTGGAGGCGACGAAGGCGACGCGGCCGGCGACGCCGTCGCCCCGCAGCGCCTCGATGCCCGGCGTGCGGCCGTCGAGCGTCTCGGTCGGGACGCGCCGGACCCCGAGCCGGGCGGCGATCGCGTCGGCGACGTCCATGAGCGGAACCTCATCAGGCCCCGTGACCCATACCGTGAAGCCGGCGCTCACGACGTGCCCGCCGCCACGCCCGGGAAGCGCCCCGGGCGGAAGATGACCTTCCGGTCCTTCACCACCAGCTGGTCGTTCAGGAAGAGCTCCACCGCGTGCGCGAGGACCTTGGCCTCGAGCGCACGGCCGCGCCCCTTCACGTCCTCCAGCGTGTCCTCGCCGACGCGGATGTGGAAGACGTCCTGGAGGATGACGGGGCCCGCGTCGAGCTGCTCGGTCACGAAGTGCGCCGTGCAACCCGAGACGCGCACGCCCTCCTCCCACGCCTGCTTGTAGGCGTTCGAGCCCGGGTGGTACGGCAGCAGCGAGGGGTGGATGTTGATGATGCGGAAGGGGTAGCGGTCGATCACCCGCTGCGACAGGATCTGCATGTAGCGGGCGAGGACCACGAGGTCGGGCCGGTACTCGGCGAAACGCGCGAGCAGGAAGTCCTCGTGCGCCGTCTTGTCAGTTGACGCGCTCCATGCGAACGGGATGCCGTGCTGCCGTGCGAGCGGCTCGAGGTCGGGATGATTCGAGAGGACGACGACGAGGTCGCCGTTCAGACTCCCGGCCTCGCGCTCGCGGATCAGCTGCTCGAGGCAGTGCGGCTCGCGGGTGACGAGCGCGGCCACGCGCTTGCGCTCGGGCGGCCCGCCGGCCAGGCGGACCGTCACCTCCATGGTGATCTCCTCGCCGATCCGGCGGAGCCCGAGGACGAGCTCGTCGAGCGTGGTCTGGAGGTCGGACAGGTCGACGAGCATCGTCATGATGAAGAGGCCCTCCATCACGCGCTGCTCGATGTCCTCGATGTTGACGTTCGAGGAGGCGAGGTAGGTGGAGACGCGGGCGACCACGCCCTTCTGGTCGCGCCCGATGACCGAGATGACGGCGCGGCTGCGGTTGCCCATCGGCGTCCACTTAAACGCCTGGGGTGCGGCGTGCAAGTCTACGGGAGCCGCCCCGTGCGCCGCCACCAGCGCACGCTGTGGCCCGGCGCATGCAGGAAGATGCCGCCGTCCAGGTAGAGCACCTGCCCCTGCATCCAGCTCGCCTCGGGCGAGCAGAGAAACGCCACCAGCGCCGCGACCTCGGCCGGCTCGCCGACGGCACGCAGCGGCGTCGTGCCCTCCACCTCCTCGAAGAACGCCTGCCGGCTCGTCTCGTCGCCGAAGTAGAGCGTGACGGAGTCCGTATCCACGTAGCCGGGGTTCACGGCATTGACGGTGATCCCGCGCGGCCCGAGCTCGACCGCGAGGTAGCGCGTCAGGGCCTCGAGCGCCGCCTTGGCCGAGGCGAGGACGCCGTGCCCGGCGACGTAGCGGTGCGTGTCCATGCCGGAGATCGTCACGATCCGCCCGCCGCCCGGCATGCGCGGCGCGATGCGCTGGACCATCTGGAGAAAGGCGCCGACGGTGATCGCATAGGTCTTCTCGACGTGATGGGGCTTCACCTCGAGGAGCGGCTTGAAGGCCGTCGCCGCGGCGTTGGCGACCAGGACGTCGACGTGATCGGTCTCGGCCTCGAGGCGGTCGAGGGCCGCCGCCAGCGCCGCCGGCTCGCCGAGGTCGGCCTGGAGGGCCAGGCAGCGCCGGCCGAGGGCGCGCACGTTGGCTTCGACCTCCGCGGCCGCCGCCGCGTCGCGCCGGTAGATGAACGCGACGTCGGCGCCGTCGCGTGCCAGGCGTTCCACGATCGCGCGGCCGATGCCGCGCGACCCTCCGGTGACGAGAGCGAGACGTGTCATCCGATCACCCCTTCCTCACGCAGCGCGCGGAGCTCCTCTTCGCCGCAGCCGAGCAGCTCCCCGAGGACCTCGTCCGTGTGCTCGCCGAGCAGCGGCCCCGGCCCGCCGACCCGCGCCGGCGTGTCGGAGAGCAGGAACGGCGGCCCGTCGATCCGCACCGTGCGACCCTCCGGCGTCGGCACCTCGACGAAGTGCCCGCGGGCGGCGAGCTGCGGGTCGCGGGCGCAGAGGTCCTCGGCGTTGGCGACCACGCCCGCCGCCACGCCGGCCGTTTGGAGGAGCGCCATCGCCTCCTCCGCCACCTGCGTCCGGCTCCACGCCGCGACCAGACGGTCGAGCTCGGCCGCGTGCTCGAGCCGTGCAGCCCGCGTGACGAAGCGTGTCGTCCACTCGGGGTCGCCGATCGCGTGGGCGAAACGGGCCCAGTCCTCGTCGGAGAACACGGTGATCGCGAGCCAGCGGTCGTCGCCCGCGCACCGATAGACGCCGTGCGGCGCGCCCGGCTCTTCCTGCGACGCGTTGCCCGTGGGCGTCGAGACGCCGCCGTCGAGCGCGCGGGCGAGGAGTGTCGGGCCAACCAGGCTCGCCACCGCCTCGAGCTGCGCCAGGTCGACGAGCTGCCCGCGTCCGGTCCGGCGCCGGTGCCAGAGGGCAGCCAGGACGGCGAGCGCGCCGAGGTTTCCGCCCGCGAGGTCGGAGTAGGAGTAGCCGAAGCCGGCGGGCGGCTCGCCCGGCTCGGCCATGAGGAGCGTGTAGCCGGCGAGCGCCTGGAGCGTCGGACCGTAGCTCACGTGGTCGCGATATGGGCCGGTGAGGCCGAAGCCCGTCATGCGTACGCAGATGACGTCGGGCCGGAGCCGACAGAGCTCCTCGTAGTCGAGCCCGAGGTTCGACATGACCCGCGCGCTGAAGTTGTCGATCACCACGTCCGAGACGGCCGCGAGCCGCCGGGCGAGGTCGAGGCCGCGGGGGCGGTTCAGGTCGAGCACGACGCTCCGCTTGCCGCGCGTGAGCGTGCCGGAGAGGCCACCGCGCCGGTCGCCGAAGTCGGCCGCGCCGCGCCGCTCCACCTTGATCACGTCGGCGCCGAGATCGGCGAGGATGCGGGTCGCGACCGGGCCGGCCACCACCCAGGTGAAGTCGAGCACGCGGACGCCGTCGAGCGGACGCATCAGACGACCGCCTGCTCCCGGAGGGTGGCGAGCTCGGCGGCCGTGACGCCGATTCGACCGTAGACCTCGTCGTCGTGCTCGCCGAGGAGCGGCGGCCGCCGGGAGATCTGCCACGGCGCGCCGGTCAGGTGAAACGGCGGACCCGGATACGGCACCGTCGCGCCGAGCTCGGGATGCCCGATCGGCACGAAGAAGCCGCGCTCGGCCAGGTGAGGATCGCGGAGCAGTCCTTCCGGCGGCCGCACGGCGGCGTACGGGATGCGGCGGAGCTGTGCGCCCTCGACCAGCTCGTCGACGGTGTAGCGGGCGGCCCAGGCGTCGAGCACGTCGAAGAGGTGCTCGGCGCCCGTCGCGCGGTGACGGACATCCTCCCAGGGGGGGTCGCCGAGGTCGGCCGCCATGCCGTCGGCCTTCACCCACTCGACGAGCGACGTCCAGTCGCCGACGGTGCAGTGCATGACCCAGCCGTCGCGGCAGCGGCCGACGCGGAAGAAACGCGTCCAGTGGAGCGTCCCCTGGCGGGCCGCGACCGTCCCCGCCTGGTGCCAGAGGCCGGGGACGTGCTCGAGGGCGCCCGCCACCGCGGCCTGGAGGCTCACGTCGACGTCCTGTCCGCGACCGGTCCGCTCGCGGGCGAAGAGCGCGCCGAGGACACCGACGGCCGCGAAGATGCCGGCCTGGTGATAGGCCTGCAGGCCGAAGGCGCGGAGCGGCGGGCCGGCTTGGTGGCCGTTCACGAAGAGCATGCCGCCCATCGCCTCGGCGACGGTGTCCGAGGCGCGCCAGTTGCAGTAGGGACCACGCTGGCCGAAGGGCGTGATCGACGCGACGACGAGCCGCGGGTTCGCGGCGCGGAGCGCCTCCGGCCCGCAGCCGAGGGTGGCCAGCCGGCCGGGCGGCTCGCTCTCGATGAGCACGTCCGCATCGGCGGCGAGGCGGCGCAGCAGGGCGGCGCCGGCCGGCCGCGCGACGTCGAGCGTGATGCCGCGCTTGCTCGTGTTGTAGAACCAGAAGAAGAGGCTCCGCTCGGGGTGCGGGAGCCCCTGCCAGAACGGCGGGATCGTCCGCAGCGGCGAGCCGCCGCCCGGCGGCTCGACGAGCACGACGTCAGCGCCGAGGTCGGCCAGCAGCTTGCCCGCGAGCGCGCCCTTCTGGTCGGCGAGGTCGAGGACGCGGAGACCGGCGAGCGCGCCCGCCATCAGAGGCGGACGAAGACGTCGGCCGCGGCGTCGTCGGTGAGCCGGGACACGCTGGTGACGCGGTCGGAGAGCTCGCGCAGCGTGTCGAACGAGCTCGGGCCGACGTCGATCAGCACGGAGAAGAGCGAGAACTGGAGGCGCTTCTTCTCGGCCAGGAAGTGCGCTGCCCACCCGGGCGAGACGCGGCACTCGCCGTCGGTGATGAGCACGATGTCGCCGCGCCGGTAGCGCGCGGCGCCGAGGCAGCCGAGCGCGGCGGTGAGCGGCGTCTCGAAGTCCGTGCCGCCGCCGGGGAAGTACTCGGCGACGTCGAGGGCGCGGTCCTCCTGCACCTCGTGCCGCTCGCGCGGGTTCAGGTCGAGGGTGAAGAGCGGCGTGTCGGCGGACGAGAAGCAGATGAAGCGGAAGAGCCGGCGCTGGCGCCGGGCGATCTCGAGGAGCGTCAGGGCGACGGCCTTCGACCAGATCTCCTTCTCGCCCTCCATCGACCCCGACCCGTCGAGGCAGACGATCATCGGCCCCCGCCCGCGCTCGTCGACGCCGCGCAGGGAATAGGAGAGGAGGCGGCCCTCGACCAGCCGGCGGGCGAAGTCGCGGCGGAGGAGCGGGTGGCCGAGGGCGAGGAGCTCGGGCGGCAGGAGCCGCTCGAGGTCGCGGCCGAGCTGCACGTCGAAGACCTCCTCGCTCAGGCGCTCGAACGGCCGCTTGCGCAGCGCGAGCGCCTGCTGGCGCATCCGGCCGACCACCGCGGCGAGCTTCCGGAGCTTCGGGTTCGTCGCGAGCCGCCGGCCGAGCTCGATCTGCCGTCCGGGCGAGGTGCGGCCGCCGCCGCCGAGCCCCGTGCCCCAGCTGCGCGACTCCTGGCTCGCCTCCGCGAGCTGGCGGGCGACGCCGGCGGCCGCGGCGGGCAGCGCGGCACGGGCGCGTAGCGGCATCTCGCCGAGCCGCTGGGCCATGTTCTGCGCCTTCTGCCGGAGCCGCGCCGCCGCCACCTCGGCCGCGTGCTCGACCTCCTCGCGCGCCTCGGCCGCCTTCTCGGCGCCGCCCTCCTTCACCAGCCGGTCCAGGCTCTCGAGGTCGGCGGCACGGCCGTGCACCTCCTCCTCCTGGCGCTCGAGCTCGAAGAGATCGAGCAGGTCACCGCGCGGCAGGAGACGTTCTTCGCGGAGCAGCGCGAGCACCTGCTCGCCGATGAGCAGCGTCCCGAGACCCGATTGGCTCTCGTCGAGCTGCGTGCGCTCGCGCAGGTGCTCGAGGAGCGGGTGGTCGCGGAAGGCCTCGAGGAGCGTGCGGTTGAGCGCGCTCGCGCGCGCCACCTCGTCCACCCCCCGCCACCGGGGCTCGAGCTTGAAGAGCAGGCAGAAGACGTCCTCCAGGAGCGCGTCGAAGTGCGGGACGAGGCGCCCGCCGGCGTCGACGAGGGTCGCCAGCGACGGCGCGTCCGCGACCAGCGCCGCGAAGGCGCTCCGGTCATAGGCGTCGCTCTCCACCCAGCAGTGCTCGCGCCGCGGGATGAGCACCGTCCGCGGCGGGGAGGGCTTCGCGCGGCGACGGGAGGGCATCAGAGCCGCCCCAGCATCTCCTGCTGGATCTGCAGGATCTCGTGCTTGAGTGCCTCCACCCGCTCCACCGGGCGGCCCCCGCTGCGCGCCTGCGCCAGGATGGCGTCGACCTTGCCGAGGATGTTCCGGATCTTGGTGTGCGCCTCGACCGCGGCGCGCGTGCGCAGCTCGCTCGAGTCCCACTCGCGGAGCGCATAGTCGCGCAGCTCGCGCGACTGGAAGAGGAGGATGCGCACCTCGTCCTCGTAGCCGCACAGCAGCTCGCGGATCGTGTCGCGCACCTGCGGGCGCTCAGCCGGGTCGCGCCACAGCACGTGCTCGAGGAAGGGGAGGTCCTCGTCGGACACGTAGTCGCGCCCGGCCAGGTAGGCGCGGGCGCGGAGCACGCCAACCGCCTGGGCGTAGCGCCGGTCCGAGGCGACGATGTTCTTCCGCCCGAGCTCGCGCCGGATGTCGGTGATGGCGCGCAGCACCGAGGCAGGCACGGCGAGCGCCTCCGCCTCGGCGCGCGTCACCTGGAGCTCCGCGAGCGAGAGCGTCGTGCGCGTGGCCGGCGGCCGGGCCTGGAGCAGCTTCAGGAAGCGGAAGTCCTCGCTCACGTAGTCGACGACGAAGCGGAGCAGGAAGCGGTCGTGGAGGGCCAGGAGCTCGTCGTCCTCGGGCAGCTCGTTCGAGGCGGCGAACAGCGTGAGCAGCGGGACGTTGACCACCTCGCGCCCGTTGTGGAAGCGGCGCTCGTTGATCAGCGTGAGGATCGTGTTCAGGATCGACGAGCTCGCCTTGAAGACCTCGTCGAGGAAGGCGATGTGCGCCTCCGGCAGCTTGTGCGTCGTGAGCCGCCGGTAGTCGTCCTGCTCGAGCGCCTTCAGGCTGACCGCCCCGAACAGCTCCTCCGGCGTGGTGAAGCGGGTAAGCAGCCACTGGAAGTACTGGGCCCCGGCGATCCGGCGGCAGATCTCGTCGGCGAGCATCGACTTGGCCGTGCCCGGCGGGCCGATCACGAGCACATGCTGCGCCGCGACAAGGGCGACGAGCGCCCCGTCGATGAGCTCGGTCCGCTCGAGGAAGACCTGCTGCAGCTCGTCCCGGATGGTGCGCAGGACGTCACGCGGCCCGGGCATTTGCGGAGGATAGCGGAGCCCGCGCGCGCGCGGCAAGCTCGCATCACGCACGGTTTGCCGTCACAATACGTGGCCGAGAAGGAGACGGCGACCTCGATGTACGTTCCACCCCGAACCGCTCGCGACCGTCGTCGCGGCAACCTGGTTTCCGAGCTGCTGCCCCGGCTGGATCCCGCCCGGCGGGAGGACCGGCTGGTCGGCGAGATGATCGAGAGCTCGCTCAAGCTGCTGCGCGACGGCACGAGCCTCGGTGACGTCAAGATCTTGAACGCCTCGCTGCGCGAGCTGCGCTACGCGTTCAAGGTGTTCGCGCCCTACCGCGGCGTTCGCAAGGTGAGCGTGTTCGGCTCGGCGCGCATCTCGCCCACCGCGCCGGCCGCCCGGGCCGCCCGCGAGTTCGCGCGGCGCATCGCGGCCGAGGGCTACATGGTGATCACCGGCGCCGGCCCCGGCATCATGCGCGCCTGCCAGGAGGGCGCCGGGCGCGAGCGCAGCTTCGGCGTCAACATCCGGCTGCCCTTCGAGCAGGAGCCGAACGAGTTCATCGCCAAGGACGCGAAGCTGCTGACGTTCCGGTACTTCTTCACCCGCAAGCTGATCTTCATCAAGGAGGCGAACGCCGTGGTCCTCTTTCCCGGCGGCTTCGGCACCCACGACGAGGCGTACGAGTGCCTGACGCTCGTGCAGACCGGGAAGACGAGCCCGATGCCCATCGTCTTCCTCGATGCCCCGCGCGGGACCTACTGGAAGACCTGGAAGCGCTACGTCGAGGATCACCTCCTCCGTCCCCAGCTCATCTCCGACGAGGACATGTCGCTCTTCAAGGTGACCTGCTCGATCGACGAGGCGGTGGACGAGATCACCCGCTTCTACCGGCTCTATCATTCCTCGCGCACCGTCGGCCGGCGCTTCGTCATACGCCTGAACCGGCCGATCGCCGAGAGCCTGGTCGCGGACCTCTCGGGCGACTTCGCCGACATCCTCGTGAGCGGCAAGATCGAGCAGACCGCGGGCGCACTTTCGGCGGAGGACGAGCCCGAGATCCGCGACCTCCCCCGTCTCGTGCTCCACTTCAACCGCACGCACTTCGGCCGCTTGCGGCAGCTGATCGATCGTGTCAACCGCGAAGGGTGAACAATTCTGTACACAACGCCATGCGGCGTGCGCGGGTTGAGCGCACCCGGTCCGGCATGGATAATCGCCGGATGCGGCGGCTGCACCAGGCGATCGGCAGTGGGCGGGCACCCGGCGGGGTGGCCGCGCTGGTCGCGCTCGCTGGCCTTGTGTTCGCCGCGGGGCAGGCTGGCGCGGCGCCGCGGCTCACGGCGCGTGCCGCGCTCGTGATGGACGCCGCGAGCGGCGAGACCATCTGGGCCCGGAACCCCGACGACCCGCTGCCCCCCGCCAGCACGACGAAGATCCTGACCGCGATCCTCGCGCTCGAGAGCGGCCGGCTCGACGAGCGGTTCGCGGTGAGCGAGTTCGCGGCGGAGACCGCCCCGTCGAAGATCAACCTGCGGCCGGGACAGCGGATGCAGCTCCGCGACCTGGTCTATGCCGTGCTGCTCAACTCCGCCAACGACGCGGCCGAAGTGGTGGCCGAGGGCCTCGCTGGATCACAGGCGGCGTTCGCGGCGCGCATGAACGAGAAGGCGCGCGCGATCGGCGCCACGCACACGCACTTCGCCAACCCGCACGGCCTCACCGCCTCGGGTCACGTCGCGAGCGCCCGGGACCTCGCCCTGATCTTCCGCTACGGGATGCGCCTGCCGCTCTTCCGCGAGATGCTCGAGACGCGACGTGTCGAGGTCCCGCTCGAGGGCACGGGCATCCACCTCGTGTCGCTCCATTCGCACAACCGGCTGCTCACGGGCTACTCGTACCCGGTGATCGGCAAGACGGGCTATACGAGGCCCGCGCGGCGCTGCTTCGTCGGGGCTGCGACCCACGACGGCCGCGAGATCATCATCGCGCTGCTCGGCGCGAGCGACCTCTGGGGCGACGCCAGGCGTCTGTTCGCGTACGGCTTCGGGGCGGCCGCCGAGCGGCCGAGCGTCGTCATGGCCGGCATGCTGCCGATGCCGAGCGTCCTCGCGCGGCGCGCTGCGCCCGAGGAGGACGACGATGCGGCGGAGGCGCGGGCGGTGTCGCGTTTCGCCGTCCAGCTCGGCCCCTACCCGACCCGCCGGTCGGCTCGGGCAGTGCGCGCGCGGCTGGCCCGGCGCGGCTACACGGCGATGCTTACCGGCCGCACGCTCCGCCTCGGCTCGTTCTCGAGCGAAGGCCGGGCGCGGCGACTCGCCGGCCGCCTCAGGCTCACCGGCTACCGGCCGATCGTCGTCGGGCTCCCCGAAGGCTAGCTGGCGCTCGCCGTCGCGGCCGGCCGCGTCGGACCATCCATCTCCAGCAGGATATCCTTCGCGATCCAGGCCGGATGGGCCAGGCCGGGGCAGGCTGCCCACCGGAGATAGGGCTCGTTCCCCGTTCGGATCATCCCGACGTGGTTCGACTTGTCCGCATCCTCGACGGGATTGGCATACGTGAAGCCCAGCTTCTTGCGCAGGAGCTCGATGTCCTCGGGCTTGCCGGTGAGGAACAGCCAGCCCGGCCCCACGCCGTGCAGCGCCGCGTACTTCTCGAGCGCCTCGGGGGTATCTTCCTCGGGCTTCAGCGTGATCGAGTAGAAGAAGATGTCGCGGCCGACCCGGTCGCCGAGCAGCTTCTGCACCCGCACCAGGTTGGCGGTCACCGGCACGCAGACCCCCTGACACCGCGTGTACACGAAGTTGATCACCACCTTCTTGTCCTTGACCAGGTCCTCGTAGAAGCGAACGGTCTTGCCCTGGTGCGTGACCAGCGCGACGTCGGGAAGGTGTCGCCGCCGGATCAGCTCCCGCGGCGGGATGTCCTCCCAGGTGTGCGTTTCCTTCTTCCGGTTCTTGTCGCTGCCCTCGGCCCACGACACCAATCCCGCCGCGGGGAGCAGGCCCAGCACCGCCAGCCAGGTCCGCCTCGTCATTGCTGTCATCGGTCGCTCTCCTCCGAGTCTACGGTCGGGTGTTGTTGTCGTTCGCGTCATCCTGCACCGCCCACAGCAGCATCATGGCGTGGTCCTCGTGAATCGTATTGTGGCAGTGCATGGGATAATCGCCCCGGAAGTCCCGGAACCGCATCAGCAGCTCGATCTGCTCGTTGAACTGCAACCTCACGACGTCCTTCCGGGAGAATTCGACGTCCCCCGGCTGGATCAGCTGCCCGTTGCGTCGCACGATCTGGAACTCCTCCAGATGAATGTGGATCGGGTGCTGCCAGCCCCCGGAGTTGTTCTGCAGGATCCACCGCTCCGCCGAGTTCCGGTTCACCGTGAAGCGGATCTCGTCGCAATCCATGAAGCGCCCGTTGACCTGCCACTGGCCGTTGCCCCGCTCGAAGCGGAACCGGCGCGTGATCCGGGGCGTCGGCCGGGGGGGCAGGGCGTAGAACCGCACGTTCGGGTCGGCGGGGTCCACGCTGTTGTCGCGCACGGCGTTGCCCGCGAGCCGGAACTCCACGAGGACGTTCTCGCGCCGGCCGGCGGGCAGGATCTTGCCCGTCGGGCCCCGCCCGTTGACCTGCTCGAGGCGATTCTCCAGCCACAGGCGCTTGACGCCGAGGTCGCGCGCGAGCGCCTTGAAGTCGATGATGATGTCTACGCGTTCCGCAACACCGATGCGGGCCCCGCTGCCCGATGACGTGGGGAAGCGTACCGGTCGCGGCAGGAGATTGCCGTCGTTGGCGATGGCGAAGTACGGAATCGACTGCTTCGGGTTGTCCGGATTCGTGAGGAACAGCTCGTAGAAGCGCGACGGCCCGCCGTCCAGGATCCGGAAGCGGTAGCGGCGCTTCTGCACCTCGAGGAACGGCTGGAGGACCCCGTTGACCAGGAGCTTGTCGCCGACCAGGCCGTCGAACCCGAAGAGGTCGAAGCAGATCTTGCCCGTCCCGGGGTCGATCAGCTTGTCGGTGAGGGCGAGCGGGATGTCGAACTGCGGGAAGCTCGGGAGCCGGAAGCCGGTATTCTCGTTGCCCGTGTCGAATTGGTTGAAGAGCAGCTCGAAGCCGAGCAGCCCCTTGTAGACGTTCTCCGCCGTGTGCCCGACGCGGTGGTCGTGGTACCAGAGCGAGCTCTGGGACTCGAGAAGACGCTCGGCCGGGTCGGTATTTGGGTCGTCGAACCCTGGCGTCTGCATGGTGCGGTGGTAGTCGAAGTACTGGCCCCGGAAGAAGAAGCGGCAGGGGCTCCCGTCGCTTTCGGGGGCGTCGTGGAAGTTGTGGAAGTGCGTCGAGGTCTCAGGCACTCCGAAGCCGCCGTTCTGCGCCTGGGGCGGCAATTCGTTGAAGCGCCGAACCACCCTCGCGCCGTCGTACTGGTCGACGATCGTCGGGCCGGGGGTGATCGCCGGGTCGTTGCCGCCCAGGTTGAAGCCCCAGATCGTCTGGTCGGGGATGTGCGGGTCGGACGTGATGCGGAAGCGCTTATTCTCCCTCATCCGGGTGATGAAGAAGTCCTCCGGCGGGAACCGTTTGAAGAACTGGAAGCAGTCCGTTCCCGGGCGCAGGACGCCGTTGTACTGGCCGCGGCCCTCGAAGGGGAGACCGGTCGCCGGGTTGATGGCGTTGTTCGGGCATTCCTGCGGCGCGGGGTTGAGGTCCGTCACGGGGCGCGACGGCAGGATGGGCGGGATGCGCAAGGGGTCGATGAAGGGAGTGGTGGCCGGGCTGCAGCCGAGCTGGCACTCGCCCGCGTCGCATCCCCCGCTCGCCCAGGCGCTGAGGCCGCTCTTCGCCGCCAGGTAGCCGCTGCTGGTGAGCAGCCCCATCTTGAACAGCTCGCGCCGGTTCAACCCCGCCTTGACGATCTCCTGCCGGTTTCGGCTCGCCGTCTGCCAGAGCTTCGGGACGCGGGACTTCTTCAGCAAATGCATCGCGGCATCTCCGGTTTCGCTCCGATCTGTGCGCTCTGGCACAGCACTCGCCGCTGCAACGGCGAGGTCGGCCGACCTTCCGCCCGCCGGTCATCGAGCGTCAATTGGGAGAAACCCGAGCGTCAATCGGGAAAAGCCCAGGACCGGGGGCGCGCGCCCGGCCGGCACGTCACCCTCGTCGCGAGCGAGCGCCCGTAGCTAATCTAGCGCCGCGCCTGCCTGGGGGCCGGCGACGCCGCGGGCGGCGTGAAAGAAAGCTGCCGGCGGTCGCGCACGGCGTGCCGCTCGCGCGCGAGGGCGATCAAGCGGTCGAGCAGCGCCGCGAAGGACAGCCCGCTCGCCTCCCAGAGCTTCGGGTACATGCTGATCGCGGTGAACCCGGGCATCGTGTTGATCTCGTTCACGAGGATGCGGTCGGTCCCGCGCTCGAGGAAGAAGTCGACGCGTGCCAGCCCGGTGCAGTCGATGGCCCGGAAGGCGCGCAGCGCGAGCGCGCGCATCGCGGCGGCGGTGGTGTCCGGCAGCGGCGCCGGGATCATCACGCGGGCGCCCTGCTCGACGTACTTGTCGGCGTAGTCGTAGAACTCGCGCGAGGGCACGAGCTCGCCTACCACCGAGGCCTCGGCCTCGTCGTTGCCGAGCACGGCGCACTCGAACTCCCGCCCCGTGATCGCCTCCTCGATCACCACCTTGGGGTCGTAGGTGCCGGCCTCGGCCAGGGCGGCGGCGAGGCCGCCCGGCTGCTTCACCTTGCTGATGCCGACCGAGGAGCCCAGGTTGGCGGGCTTGACGAAGCACGGGAAGCCGAATTCGCCGTCGACGCGCCGGGCGAGCGCAGCCGCCGGCTCGGCACCGACACGGGTCACGAGCCATTGGCAGACGGCGATGCCGGCGTCGCGGAAGACCGACTTCATGATCGCCTTGTCCATGCCGATGGCGGACGCGAGGACGCCGGCGCCCACGTAGGGGAGCCCCGCGAGCTCGAGGAGGCCCTGGATCGTGCCGTCCTCGCCGTAGGTGCCGTGCAGCACCGGAAAGACGACGTCCAGCGGAATGGGCGGCCCGCCTGCCAAGGGCACGAGTCCGCGCCGCGTGGGGTCGGGCGGGAGCGTGACCTCGAGACCGTGTGACGGGATGGGTGCGAGGTCGCGCTGCGCCCGCTCGAGCACCTCGAGGCTCTCGGGCCCGGTGTGCCAGCGTCCCTCCTTGCCGATCGCCACCGGCACCACCTCGTAGCGCTCGGGATCGAGGTTCGCGATGATCGCCGCCGCCGAACGGAGCGACACCTCGTGCTCGCCCGAGCGTCCCCCGTACACCACCGCCACCCGCAGCCGTTTCACCATGCTTCAGCGTGGCACTCCGAGCCGTGCTTTACAAGGACGACCGCCCGCGGGCGCCGCAGCCATGGCCTGCGCTTATAGACAGTCATCGGAATCATTACTCTGTCTCAACTCTCACGCGGCGAAGGGAGATTGCGATGTTCGCTCCAACGTTCACCGCGCTAAGCACCGTGCTTTTCGCGGCCGTGCCATCGGGCGACGCGACGGTCGCCGTTGCGGGGACGCCGCTGCTCGACGTCATCGCGGTCGCGGCGCTCGCCTGCGGCGTCCTCGTGCGGCTCGTCGTGGATGCGCGCACGCCCTCGATCACCCTGCGGGTGGTGCCGCGCCCGAAAATTCCGCGGGCCGCTTGAACCTAGGCAAAAGATTTTGCCGGTCACGTCTTTTTTTTCTTGACAGCGACTCCGCGCTCGTTGTATGACGCAGCTCGTCAGCAAAACCGTTGCGCCTCGTTGCCACGGTCTCCCGCACAGTTCCTCGCGGACATCATCACCTCGCTGCTGGAGGTGTGCCCTCGATCCTGGTCCGGTGCGGAGCGCCGTGTCGGGGAGCGAAGCGGTTCGGAGGGGCGGAGTGACGTGGTGGTTCTCGTCAGCTGTGGACAAGTGGGCGCTGCTGCGGAGGCCCGGGGACAGAGCGTGCCGAGGGGGTTGGGGGCGCAGAGGTCGTTGCAGACGCGATGGCTCGCTCGCCCCGGGCTTCCGCCGCGGCGCCCACTCGTCCGCTCACGAACCCTCAGGGGACGGGAGGATCCACCTTTGCCGCTTGCTCGCGTGCCCGCAGATGGCGCGGGTCGATCGGCTGGCCGTACGAGAACTCCACCTGATTCCCGTCCGGATCGCTCAGCAGGCAGAAGTAGCCGACGATGGGGCCGGCGTAGACGGGCTCGGCGACGAGGACACCGTCGGCGCGCCCCGCGGCCGCCGCGGCATCGACCTCTTCCCGCGACGCGAGGGCGAAGCCCAGGTGCTGCAACGTCGAGGGCGCGACCGCAGGTTCGGTCGCCACCTCGAAGAGCACCAGCACGAAATCCGGTCTCTCCTCCCGCTCGCTCAGCCACACGACGCGCGTGCCGCCGTTGCGCCGCTCGTGCACGACGTGGAGGCGCGCGTGCTTGCGGTAGAAGGCGACGGTTCGGTCGAGGTCGCGCACGCCGAGCGCCAGGTGGGTGAGGACCGGCTTCACGGGAGCCGTTCCCCCACGCGTGCCGCGAGCGCCTCGGCCAGCGCGGTGCGCAGCTCGGGCAGCTCCGCGCCCGCGGCCGCCGCGTGGCCGCCGCCCCCGAGCGCGCTCGCCAGGCGCGAGAGATCGACCTCGCAGTCCGCCGAGCGGCGAAGGCTGACGCTCAGGCTCTTGGCGTCGTAGAGCGCGAAGACCGCGTTCCGCCTCTCCTTGCGCCACGCGTCGGCCACCTCGCTCGGGTGACCGTCACACACCGCCGCCACCAGCGTGACGTCCCCGATCCGCCGCTCGACGCGGCTCGCGCTGGCGACCGCGAGGCTGCGCGCGATCTCGGCTGCCACCCGGTCCCGAGCTGCCGCCATGCGGGGCGTGTAGGTGAGCTGGGCGTCGCTCGCCAGGAGGTCGTCATACGCCTCTGCCCCGAGGACGCGCACCACGCCGGCGAGCTCACGCGACCCCGGTACCCGGTGCAGCCAGCGGTCGTTGTCGTCGGCCATCTCGATCAGCCGGCCCAGCGCCGCGAAGCGCGCCTCGCTCCGGCCTTCCGCCTCGAGCCGGCGTGCGAGGTAGTCGTAGACGAGGCGCGAGGCGGCGTACTCCTCGCTCAGCACGAAGTCCGCGAAGGGCACGTTCACCTGACCCGCCCGGAAGCGCTCGAGGGCGCTGCGGTGGTGGTCGACCCAGTAGATGCGCACGCCGGCGCGGGCGAGGCGAGTCAGGTGAGCGTCGGTCTCCGGCTCGCGCCACGAGATGTCGGTGATCCAGAGCTCGTGGTCGCGCCCGGGCGCGGGCGCGAGGCCGCGCAGCACGGCGTCCACCTCGCTGTTGCTCGCGAAGCGCGTCTGCACGTCGGCCCGACCGGCCTGGTACCGCGCGACGGCGACGGCGGCCGCGACGCCGTCGAGGCAGTGCGGGCCGTGGCTCACGACATGCGCCAGCGTCTTCACCGTCGAAACCGCATTATGGATGATCGGCGACGAGCGGGCCAGGAGGGCGATCAGGCCTGCATCCCGAGCTGACCGCCGTCGTAGACGATGCGCTCGCCATCGAGGCGGGCGAAGGACGTCAACCGGTGCGGCGATGCCTCGCCGGGGCCGGTCACGTGCATCACCGAGAGGCCGCGGGCGACGAGCGCGTCCGCGATGAGCTGCCGGTGGCACCGCCACGGGACGGCTTCCGCACAGAGCACCGCGGTCGGCCGCGCCGCAGCGAGCGCGAGGAGGCGCGCGAGGCCAGCGCGGAACTCCGCGCTCTCCATGTGGTCGGCGTAGCCGCGGAAGCCGGCGGTTCGCCAGGCGACGTGCGGCGAGTCGGGGCGGCTCGACCGCCGTCCGCCGAGCTCGGGGAGCCAGTCGTAGCGAATCCCGCTCTCGGCGAGCGCGCGGGCCAGCGCCTCGCGCGCGAAATGGGGATGGCGCCGCGAGGCCGGGAAGCGCCGCACGTCGGCGATGCCCGCGATGCCGTGCTGCGAGAGGAGGTCGAGCAGCTCCCGGAGCGTGCGGGTGGAATGCCCGATCGTATGGACGTCCACGGGCCCAGTGTAGCAGAAGGGAGGACATGCGATGGGCGGTCCTCCTGCTCATGGCGGTCGCCGCGTGTCCCGCACCGCGGCAGTACGCCGTCGAGCGGCCGGGCCTGCCGTGCGATCGTGCCACCCGCGTGGCGCGGCGCACGATGCTCGAGCTCGGCTACACGGTGACCGCGCTCGTCCCCGCCGCGCCCGATCAACCGGGCGAGATCACGGGCACGAAGACGCTGGCCGACGGCACGACCGTCACCGGCCGCGTCCGCATCCGCTGCGACGCCAACGGCGCACGGCTCCAGCCGGTCGAGGAAGGCCTCGCGCCGAGCTACGACTTCAGCCGCGCGTTCGACTACAGCTTCAAGAGCCTGGTCGAGATGCCCGATTTCGAGGCGCCGCGCGCCGCACGTGGCCTCGAGGTGCTGGTGCACGTCGTCCGTCCCGACGAGGCGCTGCTCGACCTCGGCGGCGTGCCGGTGGGGCCCGATGCCGTGCTCGTCCGCGTGACGATCCGCAACAATACCGACCGCACGGTTTCGGCCGACCCCGCGCGCCTGGAGCTGGTACCCGGCGACGCACCGGCGGCGGCTCCCCTGACGGGTCCCGCGCTGTCGGCCGCCATGTCGCCCGGCGCCGCCGCGGAACGGGTGCGGGCCGAGCGTCTGACGGCGCAGCGCGTGCGGCCCCATACGACCGTCAGGGGGTACCTCGTCTACCCGCGCGCGCAGTACCGCGAGGCGCGGGTGTCGATCGAGGACGTCGAGACCGAGGAGAGCGAAGGGTTCGTCACCCCGGTCCAGTGACCGTCAGCGACAGACCTCGGGCTCCATGCCGCGGAGCCGCGCCTCGAGGGAGTCGGCGCCGGCGCTCGTCGCCCGGCCGCGCGACGTCCGGATGAGGTCGCAGGCCTGCGTCTTCCGTCCGTCCTGGGCGAGCAACGCGACCTCGGCGAGGCGCGCCTCGTACCAGGCCGTGCCGCCGGGCGGGCTCGCCTCGAGCGCGCGCCGCCAGTACCCGAGCGCGGCGTCCCGGTCGCCGGCGCCGGCCGCGGCCCGGGCGGCGCCGCGCAGCGCCTCCGCCGACGTCGGGTTCCCCTTCAGCGCCTCCTCGTAGAGACGTCGGGCTCCCGGCGCGTCACCCGCGCGCAAGGTCAGGTCGGCGAGGGTGATGCGGTCGCTCGGGTCGCCCGTCTCGCGCGCGAGCGTCTCGTACACCCGCCGCGCGAGCGCGACGGCGGGAGCGCCGTGGTCCGGTCCTGCCCGCTCGGCCTCGGCGGCGAGCTCGCGGCCGAGGTGCGCGAGCGTCCGGCGGCGATCGGGCCCCGCCGGCGCGTCGGCGAGATAGCGCGCGAGGTCGCCTTCCAGGCCGTCGAGCCGACGGGCGCCGACGCGGGCGCCGAGCCGCAGCTCGAGCGCGCGGAAGTGCAAGTCTCGCGCCTCGGGGTAGCGCGTCTCGAAGCCGTCGAGCAGCGCGAGCGCGGTGGTGTAGTCCGGCGGCGTGTCCCCGGCGGCGACCGCCGCGCCGAGGAGCGCCGCGCGGGCAGCCAGCGCCTGGTCGGCGCCCCGCGCGGAGGTGTCGCGGATGAAGGCCCGCAAGGCGTCGAGGACGTCGTGGCGGCGTGCGGGCGGCGCCTTGCCCGCCCCGAGCGCCGCCACCCGGCACTCGAGGACGCCGAGATGCGCGCGCGGCGCGAACGGCCCGGCGGGCACCTGCGCGTACTCCGTCTCGGCGCGCGCGCAGTCGCCTCGGGATCGGTGCAGCTCGGCGAGCAGCCAGCGGGCCTCGACGGCGCCGTCGGCCCGCGGGTAGCGGGCGAGGTACGTCGCGAGCGCCTCCTCGTAGTCGCCGGCGAGCGCCGGGTCGGCGGCGCGCGCGACGTCGAGGGCGCGGAAGCGGTAGTACGCGGCCTCGCGCGCGCGGGGCGCGTCGGGGGACTCGCGGAGGAGGGTCCCGAACTCGGCGGCCGCGTCGCGCGCCCGGCCGGCGTTCAGGCGGCAGCCCGCGTCGAGGAAGAGGAGCTCTGGGCGGTGGCGTACGCGTCCGGCGTCGCTCACCGTCGCGCTCGCCTCGGCCAGCGGTGCGACGTCCGCGCACCGCCCCCGGTCGACGTCCAGCTCGGCGACGAGCAGCAGGCCCCAGCTCGAGCGGATGTGCGCCGGCGCGTCCACGCCGAGCTTCTCGAGGACGAGGCTCTCGACGCGCGCCGGCCAGGGCCCGCCGCGTGCGGCGAGGCCGCGCGCGAGCGCCGTGGCATCCTTCTCGACGCTCGTCTCCCCGGCGGCGGCCCGGGGCACCAGCTCGCCCAGCCGGGCGAGCAGCTGCTCGGGCTCGTTCTCGGCCGGCGCCGCCCTGCCCGCCGTGCGCCGGCGCGCTTCCTCGAGCGCGCCCCGCGCCTTGGCGGCGACCGCCGGAGCGCCGGCCTGCGTGGCGGCCTCGAGGTCCTCGATCGCCTTCGCCGTCTCCCCGAGGTCGAGGAACGCAAGGCCGCGGCCGTAGAGGCTCTCGGCATAGATCTCCGGCACCTCGTTGACGAGGAGGAACTGCGAGAAGCCGCGCACCGCCTTCTGGAGGAGGTCCTTGCGGCGCGCGGCATCGCCGGCGAGCTGCGCCCCCTGATAGCGGACCCAGGCGAGATGATAGGTCACAACCAGCGACATGATCTCCGGCTCCCGCCACCGGCTGCTCCGGTAGAGCTCCTCGAGGTCGCCGTCCCGGTCCATGACGTCCTGCCGCATCTGGTCGAGCCGCTCCTGCAGCTCGTCACCGAGCGACGCGAGCTCGCGCTCGATCTCCGGCCAGAGCGGCGCCGCCCGCTCCCGCTCGCCGCGCTCGAGCAGCTCATAGAACGCCTTCGTCCGCTGCTGCAGCCGATCGAGCCGCGCCTGATACTCCGCCGCCGACCACGCCCGCGCCCCCGGCGCCTCGGCCGCGAGTCCCGATCCCGCAACCAGCGCGAACAGCGCAGCGGCCAGAAACGCCTCCCCGCCGAGAGCGTTGCGGCGAGTCACTCCGATGCCAGCGCGAACCCCGTCGCGCCCGCCTCCTTGGCGAGCCCGAGCACCCGGACCACCTCGCCGAGGACCACCTGCTTGTCCCCGGCGAGGATCACGACCTTGTCCGGCGTGCGCGCGAGCGTGTCGCGCAGCACGCTGGCGATGGTCGCGTCGTCGCTCGCGACCGGGCGCTCGTTCACGTAGATCTCGCGCGACGGCGTGATCGTGACGAGCACGCCCTTCGGCTCCTCCTCGTTGGCGGCCGCCTTCGGCAGATCGACGTCGGCCGCGGGCTTCACCATCGCCGAGGTGGTGATCATGAAGATGATGAGGAGCACCAGGAAGACGTCGGTCAGCGGCGTGACGTTGATCTCGGCGACGATGTGACCGCGCGTGTGCGCCCTACCGAAGAACGCCATTTGTCCTCCGCGACGAGGCGACGGCCTCCAGCACGCGGGCGCTGCCGATGCGGAGCGCGGCGTCGATGCGCTCGACGCGCGCCTGGAAGTAGTTGTAGCAGACCACGGCGATGATGCCGACGGCGAGGCCGAGCGCGGTCGCGATGAGCGCCTCGGAGATGCCGCCCGCCACCACCGCGAAGCCGCCCGTGCCGGCGATCGCCATGTGGTGGAAGGCACGGATGATGCCCATCACCGTGCCGAAGAGCCCGATGAAGGGCGCCGCCGAGCCGATCGTGCCGAGCATCCAGAGATACGCGCCGCAGCCCTGGACCGCCTCGAACTGCCGCTCGTCGGCCACCCATTCGAGCTCGGTGAGCGGCGCCTCGGGTGAGGCGGAGAGCAGCTCGGCGTAGACCCGGCGTGCGGGGCACGGGCGGTGGCGGCCGACCAGCTCGACCGCACCCTTGAGGTCGCCGCGCGCCAGCACCGGGACCACCTGCGCGGTGAGCGAGAGGGTCGACGACACCGTGCCGCGCAGGCTCCACAGCCGCTCGAGGACGATCCCGAACACCACGATCGAGCAGGCGAGCAGCGGGTAGGTCGAGATCGCTCCCTGCTGGATCAGCTGGACGAGGTCGAGGTTGACGTTCTCCATCCGGTTCGCGTCTCCTTCCGTACGCTTACATGCCGCGGGCGATGCGCGCCACGTCCTTCTCCCACTGCGGGCCGAAGGCGAGGACGAGGAGGTGGCGCACCAGGGCGGTGTCCTGCCCCAGCGTGAGCAGCTCGCCGCCGCCCTGGTGGGCGATCTCGCCGAAGCTGTCGGTCAGCTCCTTGTAGAAGTCGGGCAGCGGGGAGACCTGCTTCAGCTCCTCGCCGTACAGCCAGCGGTGCATCATTCGCTCGTGCTCCTCGTGCAGCCGGAGGCTCACGTCGATCGTGCTGATGACGCCGCCCTTGGCGTGCCATTCACTCACCAGCTTCCGGATGGCCGGCACGTCCTCCGCGTGAGGCGGGGAGCCGCCGACGATGATGATCACCCGCTTCGCGTCGGCCCGCCACTTCATCTGGCGCATCGCGGTCTCGAGGCCGGCCCGCACCGCCTCCGGCCAGTCGCCGCCCCCCTCGGCGACGAGGCCGTTGAAGAAGGCCTGCACCTTCTTCACGTTGAAGGTGAGATCGGTCCACTTGACCACGAAGTCCTCGCTCTCACGGGGCCCGGTTGGTCCCTTGCCTTCGTCGCGATCGCGGTACGCGACCGCGCCCACGCGCGCCGTCGGCACCAGGCGCTGGAGAGTCGCGGCCAGGTCGTCCATGCGGCGCTTCAGGTCGTCGATGATGCTCTGCATGCTGCCGGTCGCGTCGACCACGATCGCGACGTCGACGCCCACCTTGCGGAGCCCGCCGACGTACTTTCCGAACGCCGAGCCGAGCGACCAGCCGGCGCCGCCGCCCCCGCCGGTCCCGAACCCGCCGACGCCGGCGCCCGCCGAGGCGAAGCGCGAGCCGAGGTCCACCCCGGAGCCGAGGGGCCGCGCCGGGCGCGCGAAGTGCACGACGGGGGTGGTCGGGTGGGCCGGCGCCTCGTGCACGACGGCAACCGCCTCGGGCCGGGCCGGGGCGAGGAGCTCCTTCAAGGCCTTCTCCGCCGCCGGGTCGGTGGGTGGCACCGGCTCCGGCACGTCCTCGAGGGAGAAGATCTCCCGCCGCCGCGCCTGGCCGAGGCCCGCGGCCCCGCCCGATCCGATCCCGAAGCCGGGCCCCACGCCGAGGCCGAAGCCGCCCCCGGCGCCGAGCACGTCGAAGAAGACGAGCAGGCCGAGGACGCCGTGCGCCATCGCCGAGACCCCGACGCTGGCCGCCAGACGCCACGGGCGCGGACGCGTGCCGGCGTCGTCTACCATCGGAGCCGCGCCCGCAACGCCCGGGCCTGGACCCGGCTGAGCGCCACCTCGCTGCGCGCCTGGTCGCGCATGACGAGCCGGTAGCGGTCGCCGAACCACGGCTGGATCTCATTCACGTGCTTCAGGTTCACGAGGGTCGATTTATGCGCCCGGAAGAACATCTCGGGGTCGAGCCGCTCCTCGAGCTCGCGCAGCGTGTAGTTGGTCATGCGCGGAGCATCTCCGCCAGGCCCTCGACGCAGGCCTCGGCCTTGTCGGGGTCGGTGCGGATCAGCTGGGCGATCGAGTTGAGGCTGTTGAAGAGGAAGTGCGGGTTGATCTGCGCGCGCAGCGCGGCCAGCTGGGCGGTCGCGGCCAGCTCGGCGAGCTCTCGCTCGCGGCTCTGCAAGGCCAGGATGCGCCACCAGTACTGATGGTAGCCGAGGAGCGTCAGGACGAGCACCGGCACGACGGGCACCAGGACGAACATCTGCCGCACGCGCGGCGTGATGGTGAGATGGACCTCGTGGCCGCCTGCCGTTCCGAACAGCGGCCGGCCCGCGAGCGAGTAGAAGAGCTCGCCGACCAGGAGCGAGACCCCGGCGAAGGCGAGGCAGGACACGGCCGCCTGGAGGGCGACCGAGCCGGGCAGCGAGCGGGCGCCGAGGCGGGGAAACACCCAGCGCCAGAGGGTGTAGGTGACGCCGGCGAAGACGAGGCTCGAGGCGACGAGGATCGCGAGCCACCAGGGCGAGCGCCAGACGATGAAGTGCAGGAGGCCGATGTGGAGGCCGATGGCGGCGCCGGTGCCGAAGACGAGGAGCATCATGCGATTGGTGCGGCCGTGTCGGGGCATCAGCGGGCTGAACGATCACGCGTCGCGGCGGCGCGGGCGGAACTTGGGCAGCGTCACCTCGGCGGCGACGTCCTCGAACACCACCTCCACCGGCATCCCGATCTCGATGCGGGCGGCCGGGCAGTCGACCAGGTTCGAGAGCACCCGGGCGCCTTCCTCGAGCTCGACGACGACGATGGCGTAGGGCACCTGGTCGGCGAAGCCCGGGTGGTAGACCTGATGCATGATCGCGAAGCTGAAGACCGACCCGCGGCCGGAGACGCGCTCCCAGCCGGCGTCGCGCGACAGACAGCGGCTGCAGATCTCGCGCGCCGGAAAGCGATGCGCGCCGCAGCCCCGGCAGCGCTGCACCACCAGCTCGTGGCGGCGGGCGGCCTCCCAGAAGGGGGCCATCTCGGGCGTGATCTGGGGCAGCGGCTTCGGGACGGCGCTCACGCCGGCAGCCTCGAGAGGACGAGCGTCGAGTGCGTCGAGAGCACGCCGCCGTTCCCGGAGACGAGGGCCACGTCGTGCCGCGGCACCTGCCGCGCCTCGCCGTCGCCGCGCAGCTGGATCACCGCCTCGGAGACCGGCGTCATTCCCCACATGTAGAAGCTCGCGAGCTGCCCGCCGCCCGTGTTGACGGCGAGGTGGCCGCCGGGGCCGGTCACCTGCTCGGCGACGAAGCGCCCGCCCTCGCCCTTCGGGCAGAAGCCGTAGTCCTCGAGCGTGACGATGACCGTGAACGTGTAGCAGTCGTAGAGCTCGACGACGTCCACGTCGCGGAGCGTGATGCCCGCCATGCGGAAGGCCGGCTCTCTGGCGAGGACGGCTCCCGAGGCGAGCGTGTCCGAGGGATCGCCGCCGAGGTGCCCCTGCCCCATCCCCCAGATGTAGACCGCCGGCCGGCGGAGGTTCCGGGCGCGCTCGGCGCCGGTGACGATCACCGCGAGACCGCCGTTGGAGACGAGGCAGCAGTCGAAGAGGTGGAACGGCTCCACGATCCAGCGCGAGCGGTGGTAGTCCTCGAGCGTGAGCGGCTGGTCGCGGAGCTGCGCGCGGGGGTTGAGGCCCGCCCAGCGCCGCTGCGCGACGGCGACGGCGCCGAGCTGGTCCTGCGTGGTCCCGAAGCGGTGCATGTGACGGCGCGCGACCAGCGCGTACATGGCGTTCACGCCGAAGAAGCCATAGGCCTGCTCCCAGCCGCGCGCGAAGCCGTAGGCGCTCCCGCCCGAGGTGCGCTCCCCCTTGGGAGCCGGGGGCTTCAGCGGCGTGTCGGAGAAGACGCAGGCGACCGTCGTCGCGAGCCCGGCCGCGATCGCCTGGGCGGCGTGCTGGATCATGGCGCACGCCGTCGCGCCGCCCAGGTTCATGGTGGCCGAGAGGCGGAGGTTGCGAAGCCCCATCGCCTGCTGGAGCTGGAAGGAGCCCATGCCGAGGTCGCTCCAGGCGAGGCCGGGGTTCACGAGCAGCCCGTCCAGGTCTTCGCGTCCTAGTCCCGCGTCCTCGAGCGCGAGCTTGAGCGCGTCGACCGCGAAGCCGATGGCGTTGGTGTCGAACACCTTGCCCTGGGGCGTGATCCCGAGCCCCACGACCGCGGCCGCGCCGCGCAGCGGATCCGACGGCATGCGGCGTCCTATGTCCCTGCCCGCAGGCTCGTGCCCGGGAATCGTCGCGACTCGCCGTGGCGGAGCACGGCGACGCGATCGGTGAGCCCGCGCTCGCGCGCCAGGTCCGCCAGCCACGCGATCGGCTCGTCGACCGGCTCGTACGACACGACGAACGTGCCCCAGTGGATCGGCACCATGTGGCGGGCGTCGAGATCGACGAGGACCCGCAGCGCGTCCTCGGGATTCATGTGGACGCGGCGGAACGACGGCGGGCTGTAGGCGCCGATCGGGAGCAGCGCCACGTCGATCGTCCAACGGCGGCCGTACTCGCGGAAGCCCGGGAAGTACGCGGTGTCGCCCGGGAAGAAGACGGTGCCGTCCGGGTGCTCGAGGAGAAAGCCCGTGTAGCCGCGCTCGTCGGGCCAGAGGTAGCGGGTGCCCCAGTGCTTCACGGGCAGCGCCGTGATGCGGACGCCCTTCACGGTGGTCGAGTCGCCCCACGCGAGCTCGATCACCTCGGCGTAGCCGGCGCCCGCGACCAGGCCGGAGAGGTTCTTGGCCACCACGGCGACGGTCCCGCGCTTCGGGAGCCGGTGATGGGTGGGCACGTCGAGGTGGTCCATGTGGCCGTGCGACACGAGGACGACGTCGAGTGGCGGGAGCGCCTCGAGCGCGACGCCGGGCGCGACCAGCCGCTTCGGGAGGACGAGCCGCGAGGAGTAGACCGGGTCGGTGAGCAACGTCGCGCCGTCCAGGCGGACGAGCACGGTTGCGTGCCCGACGTACGTGACGCTGATGCCGCCGGCCGGCTCGGCGGCCACGCCCGGGCCCGCCGGCGCCGCGGTCGGGAGCATCAGCGACCGCGCCATCAGCCCGAGGATCTTGGAGGGCCGGTAGGTCTCGGCGTCGGCCAAGCTAGCGGAGCAGGATCAGGAAATGCCGGCGGAGGAGATTGGCCTGGTCCTGGATGGACTCGCTGCGTCGGCCGGTCTTGAGGACGTCGAACAGCTCGCGGTCGCCGGCTTCCTTGCGCGCCGCCACGTCGTCATGAAGGGCGTCCAGGAGCTCGTGGATGACGCGCGGGATCTCGCGCTGCGGAATCACCAGGTCGCCGCGGCCGAGCGTCCCGTTCCAGTTGGAGGCGTACGGCCGCAGAACGTTCAGGATACGTTCGGTGATGCTGCGATCGTTACGCGACCCGACCACGGCGCGGAGGATAACCCAGCGCCTCCGTCGTGCGCAAGGTCACGAACGCGGAGCTGGCTTGCGAGGCCCGGGATGAGCGGCTACGCTCGCGCGCCCAGGAGGTCGTGCATGGTCAGCACCTTCCAGCCGACGACGGCGTCGGCGGCCGTCGAGGGGCTCCCGCAGGTGTTCGATCCGGCGGCGGTCGCAGGCGTCGAGGCCGTCGTCCTCTTCGACCTCTCGGGCCGCGAGCCGGGGCAGTGGACGCTCGTCATCAAGGACAACGCGTGCCGTGTGTTCCCGGGGCGGACGATCGAGCCGACGGTCACCCTGACGATGGACTCGGACCTCTGGCTCGCGATTGCGCGCGGCGAGAAGAGCGGTCGCGACGCGTTCATGAACGGCGAGTATCAGGTGTCGGGCGACCTCGCCTTCATGATGCAGTTCGGGAAGATCTTCCCGGTGCGGTAGCGTCGCCGTCGGCAACCGCGCGCCGGGCAGCGGCCCGTCTCTTCAGGCGGGGATCGCTGCTCCGGCGCGCGGGCGGGGTGGGGTCAGCTGCCCGTCTCCGAGAGCTCTGTCAGCTCGGGCGGCAGCACCGGCATGCGCACGGGCTTCTTGGGGTCGAGCTGCCGGCGCACGTGCTCGGCATCGATCTCGAAGGCCTCGCAGATGCGCTCGAAGGCGAACGGCCAGGAGGTATCTCGCGAGTTGACCCACCCGCGTGCCTCGCGGCCCGCCCGGCTCCGGGGGCACTTGCGCAGCACGTTGAGGGCGTCCTCGAGGACGGCCGCCATCAGCCGCAGCTCCCCGACGTGACGCGTCCATGCCCGCCGGTGAGGGACGTCCAAGACGAGCTCTCCGAGCGCGTCGGTGACCTGGTCGCCCGGGACCAGGGCAGAAAGGGTGGGGCTGCTCATACGTCGGTGTGCGTTGCATGCGCCGTGCCGACGCGGATGGCTCCCCGGCGGCGTTCTGGCGGGCCCCCGACGTGCGTAGGACGACACCGGAGACCGGAAGTGTCGGAAGCTCCGACGGCCCGCCTTGACAGCGCGGAGCGGCAGCCCGTAGTTCTCGCGCCATGAAGTTCTTCATGTTCCACCTGATGCCCTGGCCCTACCTGCCGGAGACGTACGTGGGTCCCGCCTGGGTGAGGTGCCCCAACAGCTTCTACGACGGCCGCCGGGGCCACGGCCTGTACAACCGCTACCTCGACGAGCTCATCCGCGCCGAGGCGCTCGGCTTCGACGGCGTCTGCGTCAACGAGCACCACGCCAATGCCTACGGAAACATGCCGTCGCCGAACCTGATCGCGGCGATCCTCGCGCGCCAGACGGTGCGCATGCGGATCGCGGTCGTCGGCAACGCGCTGCCCCTCTACAACCCGCCCATCCGCGTCGCGGAGGAGTATGCGATGATCGATTGCATCTCGGGGGGTCGATTGATCGCCGGCATGGTGGTCGGGGGCGGACCCGAGTACTACTCGAACGGCCTCAACCCGGCCGAGGCCCGCGAGCGCTTCGGCGAGGCGCTCGACCTGATCCTGCGCTGCTGGACCGAGCCGGGGCCCTTCGTCCACATGGGGAAGCACTACAAGCTCCGCTACGTGAACCCGTGGCCGACTCCGGTGCAGCAGCCGCATCCGCCGATCTGGATCCCGGGCGCTGGGAGCTACGAGACGATGGACTTCGTCGCCAGGCGGCGGTGGGCCTACATGGGTATCCCGTACTTCCACAAGCGGGTCTTCAAGAAGAACTTCGACTACTTCAGGGAGGCCTGTGAGAAGGAGGGATACACCGCTTCGCCCGAGCAGATGGGCTGGCTCGTGCCGGTCTACGTGGCGGAGACCGACGCGCAGGCGCGCGCCGAGTTCGAGCCGCACCTCTGGTACTTCGCGAAGCGGCTGCTCCCCGGCATCAACATCAGCCCGCCCGGCTATACCTCGCCCCGTTCGGCCTTGAAGATGCTGGGCGCCTTCGGCGAGTTCCTGCTCAACGTCGGCACGTGGGAGCAGGTCGTCGAGGGTGCGTACGCCATCGTCGGCAGCCCGGCCACCGTGCGCGAGCGGATGGCCGAGCTGATCGGGTGGCTCGGGGTCGGCAACGTCTTGAGCCTCCTCCAGCTCGGGACGCTGCCGGCGGACCTGACGCGCCGGAACATGGAGCTGTTCGCCTCCGAGGTGCTGCCCCATCTCCGCGACGAGACGGGGATGAGCGCCGAGTCGAGCGCCGCGGCGATCGCGCCGGTCGCCTGAAGGAGAGGACGATGCCCGAGCGCCGCACGGTACGGGTGGCGGGCAAGGACGTGCGTCTCCTGGTCGGGGGCGCCGGGCCGCCGCTCCTCTACCTGCACAGCGTGGGCGCCGACGTCGACTGGCTCGAGGCGCACGATCGGCTCGCCCGGCGGTTCACGGTCCACCTGCCGGCGCACCCCGGCTTCGCCGAGTCGACGGGCGTCGACCAGGTCGACGGCATCTTCGACCTGGTCCTGCACTACGTCGACCTGCTCGGCGCCCTCGGCCTCGGCGCCGTGCCGGTGGTCGGCGCCTCGTTCGGCGGCTGGATCGCGGCGGAGCTCGCGGCCCTCTATCCCGAGCGTATCGCGCGTCTCGTGCTGGCCGACGCGGTCGGTCTCTGGATCGACGAGGCGCCGATCGGCGAGCTCTTCGGCTCCACGCCGCCCGAGGTTGCCCAGATGATCTTCCACGACGAGGAGCATCCCCTGGCGCAGATGCTGCGCGCAATGACGTCGATCGCCGACGTGCCCGAGGACTTCGCCTACACGCAGCTGCGGGCGCTCGAGGCGGCGGCGAAGGTGGGGTGGAACCCCTACCTGCACGATCCGAAGCTCGAGGGGCGACTCCGGCGCGTGACGGCCCCGACGCTCGTCCTCTGGGGGCGACAGGACGGCCTCGTACCGCTCGTGTACGGCGAGCGCTACCGCGAGCGCATTCCCGGCGCGCGGCTCCACGTGATCGAGCGCTGCGGGCACCTGCCGGCGATCGAGCGGCCGGCGGAGTTCGCCGAGGCGGTGCTCGGCTTTCTCGCTTAGATATAGGTGTCGCCAGGCGGCGCAGCGGCGGTTCGATGCGTTGCTACCGCGCCGATCAGGCGCTCGCCGGCGGGAAGAATTCAGTGAGCACCCGGTCGATCGCTCCGCTCACTTCGTCGAAAGCCGGACCGCGCAGGAACTTCCAAGCCCTCACTTCCTCTCCCAGAGTGACGAAGGTCGGATCGGTGATCCCTGCCGTGGATGCCTCCCGCGCGGCGTCGCGGATCCGATTCACCATGGAGCCCAACAGTGTGCGCGTATAAGGAGGCAACCCTGGATTCTCGAGAATTGCGTCTACGTCCTCCGCCGCGAGCGGCAGATCGTTGAGGCGCAGAAGATCCCCGATCGACGCCTCATCGACGCGCGCGAGCAGATCGACCAGGCGGTACCCCAGGGGGTATCTAACCTCGTGCTCGGCATAGAGGCGCTTGGCCACCCAATCCGCGAGCCCCTCTGCCAGGAGGGTATACAGCAGATGGAAGCCGCGGAACGACTGGAGCGTGCCCTGCGCGATGTGCACCAGTTCGTGAGCCACCACTGACTCGGGTGCCGAGGCCTGGCGCACCACCACCGTGGCCGGTAGGCGGTGGGTCGCGAGGGTGTCTTCCGCCAGATCGGTGTCGATGACGACGCTCACGGGCCTCAAAGGGACGCCGTAGCGTCTCAGGTACGCCCCGACGCGACCTTCCGCGTTTCTGTGGGAATCCTTCGCGCTGGTCCTGGCCATGCGATCCGCTCTTCGACGGTCAACGGTAACATGGTGCTCCGGTCGGCGCCCGGCTGGCGGAAGGGGTTTCGAGAAGAAGGGGCGCCCTCTAGCTTAGCGTAGCTAACGCTGCTCCATATTCTGCTCGCGCTGCTTCGTGCCCTCGATGCGCTTCTCGAGGCGCTGCTCGCGGCGCTCGAGCCCGCGCTCGCGCCGCTCCACCCGCTTCTCGGCCCCACCGGCCGAGGCGAGGCCGAGGCGGATCTGCTCGAGCGCCTGGTTCACCCGCTCGAGCGCCTTCGCGCGGTGCCCGGCGTACTCGGGACCCGCGGCCTTCAGGTGCTGGCGCGCGGTCTCGAGCGCTTGCTGGGCAGCTTGCATGTCCGGGTGCTCCTCGGCGCGGACCGCGCGCGCCGCCAGCAAGCAGAGGGGGATCAGGACGAGCAAGGTCTTGGTCATTTGGCAGCTCCTATCATCGGCTCGGCCGAGGGACCAGACCCGTTTGAACGGGCGGGGCGGCCAGGGTATTGCTCCGGCGATGGCGACGGTGATCACGAGCGAGTGCATCAACTGCGGCGCCTGCGAGCCCGAGTGCCCGAACACCGCCATCTACCAGGGCGGCGTCGAGTGGACGGCGCCCGACGGCTCGATGCATCCGCCGCTGTCGAACGATATCTTCTACATCGTCCCCGAGAAGTGCACGGAGTGCGTCGGCTTCCACGACCACGAGGCCTGCGCGGCGGTCTGCCCGGTCGACTGCTGCGTGCCGGACCCGAACATCCCAGAAACCCACGAGGTGCTGCTGGAGCGCGCCCGGGTGCTGCACCCCGAGCTGACCATCGCCGACGACGCCCCGTCGCGCTTCAAGAAGGAAGGCGCTGCCGCTCCCGCAGCGGGAGCGCCGCCCGCAGCGGCAGCCACGCCCGCTCCGCCGCCCGCGCCCAAGCCGGCGGCGCCGGCGTCCGTGGCGCCGCCGGCGCCGGTGGCCGTGCCGCCCGAGGCGCCCGGGCTCGCCATTCCGGCGCCGGCGGAGTGGGAGATTCCGATCACCTGCTTCCGGTGCGCCGGGGAGTACACCGTCCCGTTCGCCTACTTCCGCGCCGGCGTCGTCTTCTACTGCCCGCACTGCCAGGGCTCGTTCGTCCCGACGCTCAGCATGGTGCGCGGCGTCGAGGAGTCGCTGGCGCGCTTCCACGCCCGCTGGAGGGCGGCGTTCGAGGAGTTCCAGGAGCGGCGGCGCCGGGAACTCGAGCAGTTCGAGACGCGGCAGCGGCACGAGCTCGAGGAGTTCGAGCGGGAGCTGCGCGCCATCGCGAGGCGCGACAAGCCGCCGGGCGCGCCGGCCAAGCGGCGAGGGTTCTTCACCTTCTGAGCTTGCGCGAGCGGCTCCACGACTACCTGGCCGGCCGCCCCGCGGGAGCGACGGCCGCGGAGCTGCTCGACCTCGTCTTCGTCGCCCGCGGACGCGACCCGGACTTCGGGGACCGGTTCCTGGCCGCACTGCTCGGCGCGGACCCGCGCTTCCGCTTCGACCCCGTCGAGCAGCGCTGGCGCGTCCGGGCCTGCGACGGGCTCCGGCGGCCGCTCGCCGAGGTCGAGTTCGTGGTCGTCGACCTCGAGACGACCGGCGGAGCCCCGGGGCCCGACGGGATCATCGAGATCGGGGCGGCCCGCGTGGCGGGCGGGCGCCTCACCGATCGCTTCGTGAGCCTCGTCAACCCGAGCCGGCCGATCCAGCCCTTCGTCACGCGGCTCACGGGGATCACCGACGCGATGGTCGCTGAGGCGCCACCCCTGGCCGAGGTCCTGCCGCGCTTCGTCGAATTCGCGGGGGGCGCCGTGCTCGTGGCGCACAACGCCGATTTCGACCTGGGCCACCTGCGCGCGGCGGGCGCGCCGCTCGACGCTCCCGTCCTCTGCACCATTCGCCTGGCGCGACGTCTCCTGCCCGAGAGCCGCCGCCGCTCGCTCGACGCCGTGGCGGCCAGGCTCGGCATCGGCTGCGTCGGCCGCCATCGCGCGCTGCCCGACGCCGAGATCGCGGCCGAGATCCTCTGCGTCTTCCTCGAGCGGCTGCGGGAGCGCGGCATCGACAGGCTGGATCAGCTCCTCGACTTCCAGCGCAGTGCCGCCGACGGACGGCCCTTCGTCGTCCACGTCCCGCGAGCTCGGCTCGACGACGTGCCCGCCGTTCCGGGCGTGTACCACCTGCTCGGCCGGGATGGCCGCCTGCTCTACGTCGGCAAGGCGCGGCGGCTGCGCGAGCGGCTGGCCGCCTACTTCACGAACGCCCGCGGCCACTCGCCGCGCGTCCTCGACCTGATCCGCCACGTCTACGAGTTTCGGGTGACGGAGACTGGCTCCGAGCTCGCCGCCTCCCTCCTCGAGGCGCGCCAGATCCGCGAGCTGAAGCCGCCCTACAACCGGCAGCGGCGCGGGCTGCCCCGGGTGGGCTTCCTGAAGCTCGGCGTGCAGAGTCAATTCCCGCGCCTGTGGGCCACCGAGCGCCTCGCGGCCGACCGGGCGACCTACCTCGGTCCCTTCGCGAGCCTCGCCGCCGCGGAGCGGGCGCTCGCCGTCCTGGGACGCGTGTTCAAGCTCCGGACGTGCGCCGGACGCCTGCACCCGGCGCCCGAGGTGACCCCCTGCCTCTCGGGTCAGGTCGGCGCGTGCACGGCGCCGTGTGCGGCTCGGGTGGACGAGGCGGCGTACCGCGCGCAGGTGGACGCCTGCCTCGCGTTCCTCGACGGCCGCGACGATCTGCCGCTCGCCTGGCTCACGGCCAGGCGCGACGTGCTGGCGGCCGAGCTGCGCTTCGAGGCGGCCGCCCAGGCGCAGCGGGACATCGACCTGCTCGAATCGCTGCGCCGCCGGCAGCGGCAGCTCGCGTGGGTGGTCACGCGCCAGAACTTCGTCGTCCTCGTCCCGGCCGAGACGCGCGAGGCGGCGATCCTCTACGCCGTGCTCGGCGGCCGCCTCGCCGTGGAGGTGCGTCTCACCGCGACGGCGGACCTGATCGCCGCCGCGGCACTCGTGCGCGAGCGGTTCGCGCGCTACCAGGATGCGCCGCTCGGGCGGGCCGACGTCGACGGCACGGCGATCGTCGCCGCCTGGCTGCGGGATCGGGGCGCGCACGAGGGCGTCATCCTGCCGCTCGACAGCCCCGATGCGATCGCCGCCCGCCTCGACGAGCTCGTGGTCACGGTGCGGGACCTCCAGATGGCGGGCGTCGGGCCGCTGCCCCCGATCGAGGCGCTCGGCGCGCGGCCGTGACCGGACGGCGGCGGCTCGTCGTCAGCGGCGACGACTTCGGCGCCGCGCCCGAGGTGAACGCCGCCATCGCGCGCGCGCACCGCGACGGTATCCTCACCAGCGCGAGCCTCATGGTGACCGGCGACGCGGTGGAAGAGGCGGTGGCGCTGGCGCGCGCGCATCCTCGCCTGGCGGTCGGCCTGCACCTGGTGCTCGTCCAGGGCCGGCCCGCGTCGGCGCCCGGCGAGATCCCGCGCCTGCTCGCGGCGCCGGGCGCGTTCCCCGATCAGCCGGTCCTGGCCGGGCTGCGCTACGCGTGGCTCGCCGTCGCACAACGGGGCGGTCGCGCGGAGCTGCGGCACGAGATCGAGGCGCAGCTCCGGGCGTTCGAGGCAACCGGGCTCCGCCTGGCACACGTCGACGGGCACGTGAACATTCACCTCCACCCGATGATCCTTCCCCTGCTCCTCGAGCTCGCCCCGCGCTACGGCATCCGCGCGCTCCGCCTGTCGCGCGAGAGCCTCGGCAGCGCGCTCCGCTACGATCGCACGAGCCTCCCGCGGAAGGTCGGCGAGGGGCTCGTCTTCCGCGCGCTCGCGGCCTGGTCCGCGTCGCGCCTGCGGCGGGCCGGTATCGTCACCGCGGACCGGGTCTACGGCATGCACCAGACCGGGCACGTCGACGAGCGCTATCTCCTCTCGGTCATCGCGGCCTTGCCGCCGGGCGTGCACGAGATCTACTGCCACCCGGCCGAGGCGCAGCCCGCGGCGCTGGCTCCGCATCAGCGCGGGTACGACCATGCGCGCGAGGTGGCCGCGCTCGTGAGCCCGCGCGTCCGTGAGGCGCTGAGGGCCACCGGCGTCGAGCTAGTGACGTACCCCGACCTGGTGACAGCAAGATAGCTGCCCAGGCCCATCGCCGCAGCGTGTGAGGCGGCGCCTGCTGTGCCTGGCCGCCCGTCCGCCGTGCGGTGGAGACCTTGCACCGCCGCGTCGGCGGGCGCCCGCACCTCGCGCCGCTGCGGCACGCGCTCCCGCGCGGCCGGCGAAGCGCCGGGAAACGCGAGCCTTTCCCGCCGCCGGCGGCGGCATGGCCGTTGCTCCTGCAGCCGCCGACGGCCATGCCGACCCCGCTCACCCTCCCTGTCGAGATCTCCTTCCGCATCACGCTCGACCTCCAGAGCGCCACGTTCTACGACCTGCAGCGCGACATCCGCCGCGAGGCGCGCCAGGCGCTGCTGCGCGCGTTGCGGACGTCGCTCGGCGAGGTGGAGAAGGCGCTCCTCGCGGCTCCGATCCTCTGCCCGACCTGCTGCGCGCCGATGCGAAGCCGCGGGAGAACGATGCGGCGGATCGTCACCGTGTTCGGGTCGCTCGCGGTCCGGCGCGCGCGCTACGGGTGCGCGCCCTGCGGCACGGTCCGCCGGCCGCTCGACGAGTGGATCGGGCTCGCCGAGGGCACCGAGTACACCGCCGCCGTCCGCGAGCAGGTCCTCTACCTGAGCGCGGACCTCCCGTACGAGCGCGCGGCGGACGTCCTGCGGCACGTCGCCGGCATCGGGATCAGCGGGCGGCAGATCCAGCGGCTGCTGGAAGCGGAGAGCGAGCACATCCAGGCCGCCATCGGTCCGGCGCGGGCGGAAGGAGAAGAGCCGCTGCGCCGACGGTTCCGGCGGGCCGGGCGAGACGGAGGCACGGCCGGTGCGGCGCGCGTGCTGCAGCTCCGGAAGCTCAAGACCTCCGGCCTGTGGGAGCAGTACTGGGCCCGCCGCTTCCGGCAGGAGGGAGCCGTTCTCCCCGAAGCCGCACGCCGGGTCCAGGGATCGCGCTAAATCAGCGAGGGGCTCCGCCCCTCGCCCCGTCGGGCGAAGCCCGCCGTGTCCTCACTCCCCGCTCGCTTCGCTCGGCCGCGCGCGCGGCGCGCGCGGAGGATTCCATCTCGAGTCGCGCTCCTGATAGCTAGAAGGAGTACGCGCGCTCTCCGGCGATTCGGCCGACGCGTTACCTCACGCGCGATTTGGGCCGCACCGCCGTCGTAGGTCCGGCGCGGCGCTCTCGGCGAACCTGAACGCGAGGATTGGAATGCCTCCGCCCCGTTGCCCGGCCGGTCGGGACGCCGCCGGGGGTACGACGCTGTGGTCCGGACCGGACTCCTCCGGGAGGACGGGCGCAGGCGGGACGATCAGGAGCAGCCCCAGGACGTGAGGCGGAAATCGGCGCAGCGATCCTCCTGCGAAATCATTTCGTGTCTCGCGCCCCCCGCAGCGGACGGAGCTCCCGCTCCGCGCTTGCGGTGAGCGCGAGCATTCGATCCGCGACCGGACGCGCGAGGGTCCCCTGCCTTTCGAGCCGGTCGACCTGACGGCCGAGGCCGGCGAGAAGTCTCTGGGTGCGCGCCAGGTCGTCGGCGGCGCGCCGCCCGCGGGTGGAGCGGGCGGCGAGCAGTGCCGTACGCACGGCGCGGACGCGCGCCGCGAGCCGCCGCCGCACCCTCGCGCTCCCGACGTCGGCCGGGGAAACCCCCTGCAGCGCGTCCGCGAGCGTCTCGACGCGGCAGCTGACCCCGTCGAGGCCGACGACGGCGACGTGATGGCATTGGCCATCGGCGTCGCAGGCGTCCGCCGTGCAGGCGTCGCCGTCATCGCAGCTGGACGGGACGTTGGGATCGCAGCCCGGGAGGGTCGTGGTCGTGGCCAGCGGAAGGCTGGTCGACGTCGTGCTCGTCGTCGGCGGCTCGCTCGTGGTCGTCGAGCTCGTCGTCGTGGAGGTCGCGGTCTCCGCAGTGGTCGTCGAGGTCGTGGGCACCGGTGCCGTCGTGCTGGTCGTCGTCGTGGTGGACGTGATCCCGGGAGCCCCGAGCTCGAGACGGAGCTCGGGGCCCTGCGACGTCTCGCGCGAGAAGTAGAGGGTTCCGTTCTGGCTGTCGTTCTTGATCGTCAACGTGTACGTGCCGGGTCCGCCCCGGAAGGCCGGGGTCACATCGGCGCTGTAGGTGCCCCCCACGACCACGGCGCCGATTCCGCCGACGGCGTCCGTGAAGTCCGGAACGTAGGGCGAGGTGTCGCGAAGGTCGACGACGCCATTGCCGTCGGTGTCGACGTCCACCCACTTGAGACCGGGCCCCGCCGCGCTCGTCGCGCCCAGCCCGGTTTGATTCCCCTCGGGCCAGCTCGAGTCGCGCACCGGATAGATGGTCCCGCCGTCGGGTGACGCGCTGTTGGCAACGACGGTCAAGCGAGCGGCGGTGACCGGGCCCGGCAGCGACGGGACGTCGAACTTGAGGTACGCGAAGGCGGCTCTCTGGTTCACGCTGAGCAGGGGAGCGATGCCGTGATCCCACGCCACGGCCCGGTCCACGGCGTCGATGAAGGTGTCTGCCACCGGGACGAGCGTCATGAAGCGCGACGGGTCCCCGCAACGGCAATCGGAGAGGCAGAGCCCGGGACAGGCGGCGTCGTCGCTGCCGTCGCAGGCCTCCGTCGGTGGGTCGGCGTGGCCGTCGCCGCACACCGGCGCGCAGGTGCAGTCGGGCAGGCACGCGCCCGGACAGGCCGGGTGGTCGGCGCCGTCGCACTGCTCCCCCGGCTGGTTGACCAGGTCGTCCCCGCAGCGGGGGAGGGGCGGCGGCGCCCCCTTCACGAGCATCATCGAGTCCCCCACCGTACCGTCCTCGCGGATCATCTGCTCGATCAGCGTAGTGCCGTCGATCGTCACCCGCGTGAAGTGCACGACCGACTCCGAATAGGCGGTGAACCAGTTGCTGCCGACCGGGCGGGCATCTTTGCCGCCGCCGCCGGTCACGATGTAGACGGTCCCCGTCCCCGGCACCGCCGGCTTGTTGTCCATGAGGGGCCGGGTGCGCTCGTAGTCGTGATCATGCCCGGTGAGGACGATGTCGACGCCGTACTTGTCGAAGAGCGGCAGCAAGTTGGCCTGAATGGTGAGGTTGCTGCCATGAAACCCGCTCGAATAGGCCGGGTAGTGGAAGACGACGAACTTCCACAGCGCCGTACTCGCCGCCAGATCCTGGTCGAGAAACAGGTACTGTGGTGAGCCCGGGTTGGTCAGGTTGTTGCTGTTGAGCACCGCCACGTGGGCGGTGCCGAAGTCGAAGGAGTAGTAGTTCTCGTTCGCCGAGGGGTTGTTCGCCGGGGTGTAGAAGGCGGCCCGCCAGGGGGCGCCATCGTCGGTGTGCACGTCGTGATTCCCGAGCGTCGGCCAGAACACGTAGTGTCGGAGCAGCTCCCGGTAGGGATTGAAGAACTCGGGGTTGAAGTCCTCGGGGAGACCATCCTCGTAGATCATGTCCCCGGTGTGGATGAGGAAGTCGACCGGGGTCTTGAGCATCGCATCGCGCACCGAGAGCTGATCGTGGCCGCCAGAGCCCGAGTCTCCGAGCACGAGGAAGGTGTACCTGGATCGATTCGGGTCGTCCGTCCGGAAGAGCGACTCGTCGCCGAGCGGCACGTCATCGGCGCGCGGCGTGTACGCGTACGACGTCCCGCTACTGAGACCATCGACGGCGATGGCGCAGACCGTGTCGGTCCCGCCCTGGATCACGCTGCCGCCCGTGCCGTCGGCCGGCCGGATGGCGAGGGAGCAGGCGGCACGTGTATCGGTGTTCCAGACGATCGTGACCGAGCGGGGGGTGAGGAGCTGCAGGTATGGCCCGCGGGTGAGCGTCGTGGCTCCCGCCGATGGCGCGGCAAGGAGGGTGAGCAGCGAGACCGCGAGCCCGCAGAGCCACGGTCGACGGAGCGCCTCGTGCGGGGCTCCGATCGCCCGTCGCGGAGGACTCGCCGCGTCCTCGGCTCCCTGGTGCGGCGCGGTCAAGGCGACGGCTCCAGGCACGCGCCACGATCTTCGGCCGTGCGGATCTGGGCCCCGAGTCCTGCCGCGCACGACGCCGAGATGCGCCCCCGTCTGGCGGCGACCGAGGCGCGGCGGCCGCTCCCTCGCAGGCGCTGGAGTGCCCGCCCCAGGAGGCGGCGCGCCCGGACGGGGCTCGTGGTGTGCGCGGCCCGCTCGACCTGCCCGTGCGCCTGCCGCAGCAACGCCGTGACGAGGGCCGGCACGGGCTGGCCGACGCACGCCCCGACCGTGAACCCGCTCTCGACGCTGGCGCGCAGCGCCGCCAGGTCGACCGGGTCGTGACGGCAGCCCTCGCCCGGCGCACAGGTGTCCAGGGTGCAGGGGTTGCCGTCGTCGCAGGTACCGGGGTCACACGCTGCGGCGGGAGGCGGCGGGAGCGTCGTGGAGGTCGTGGTCGAACCGGCGATCGTCGTGGTGGTCGTGCTGCTCGTCGTGGTCGTCGAGGTGGTGCTCCCGGGGCCCTTGACCAGCGTGGTCGAGTCCCCGACGGTCCCGTCGACGTCGATCATCTCCTCGGTCAGCGAGTCGCCGTCGACAGCGATGCGTACGAAGTGGTGCACCGACTCCGCGTGGGCCGTGAAGTGACTGAGCGGGCCGAACGGGTAGAGGTTCTTCCCTCCGCCGCCCGTCGTGACGTAGACCGTGCCGGCTCCCGGCGCGACGACCTGGTTGGCCCGCAGCGGCAGCGTGCGCTCGTAGTTGTGCTCGTGCCCCATGAGCACCATGTCCACGGCGTGGGCGTCGAAGAGCGGCACGAGGTTGGCGCGAATGACGAGGTTGCTGCCGTGGGTGGTGCCGCTCGAGTAGATGGTGTGGTGGAAGAAGACGAGCTTCCACCGGGCCGAGGTCGAGGCGAGGTCGTGGTCGAGGAAGGTGTACTGCAGGCTCCCCGGCACGGTCCTCTCGTTCGAGTTGAGCACCACGATGTGTGCATTGCCGACGTCGAACGAGTAGTAGTTCTCGCTGCCGGCGGGGTTGTTGGCAGGCGTGTGGAAGGCGTCGCGCCAGGGCTGGCCGGCGGCGGCTGCAAAGTCGTGGTTGCCGAGGCACGGCCAGAGGACGAGCTGCCGGATCAGGTCCGCGTAGGGCGTGAAGAACGCGGGGTCGAAGTCGACGGCCGCACCGTCCGGATAGATCATGTCGCCGGTGTGGACGATCACGTCGGCGGGGGTGGCGAGCATGCGGTCGCGGACGGCGGTCTGGCTCGGGCCGGGCACACCGGAGTCGCCGAGCACGAGCATGGTGAACGGCGCGCTCGGGTCGTCCGCGTGGAACACCGACTCGGTGCCGAGCGGGACGCCGTCGGCGTTCGGGACGTAGGCGTATCTGCCGCCCGGGACGAGCCCGTCGACCGCAATGGCACACACCGTGCCGGTGTCGCCGGCGATGGTCGCCGCCGGGCCGTCGAGCGCGCGAATCGTGAGCGAGCACGCGCTCGCGACGTCGGTGTTCCAGGCCACGGTGACGGAGTGCGCGGTGAGGAGCTGCAGGTACGGCCCCCGCGTGAGCATCGCCGCGCTCGCCGGCGCCGCCGCGACGAGGGCTGCGAGCAGCGGCGCAGCGAGCGCCGCCCCCCGCGCCTCCGAGCACCACGATGTCCGGCGGAGGGCCAAGGGTCACCGGATCTCGGCGAGCCGCTGCGCCCGCACGTCGGCATCGACGAGGGTGCTCGAGAGCGCCGCGGCGCACTGGGCCGAGATGCTGCCCCGCCTTCCCGCCTGCGAGGCGACATTGGCGGCCGCCTTCAGGGTCCTCGCCGCCTTTGCCATGCGAGCCCTGGTCGTCTTCGCGCCCGCCCTCTGGATCAGACCGCAGGCCCGCGCAAAGCGCCCGCGCACGCCGGGCGGCAGCGTCTGGCCCTGGCACGTCGGCGGCTCGAGACCGCCCGTGCAGAGGCATGTCACGCCTGCCGGACCCTCCAGGTGCTGGTTGACGCAGCCGAGCAGCGGATCGCAGGTATCCACCGTGCAGGCGTCGCCGTCGTTGCACCCGACCTGGTCGCCCCCGACGCAGCCGCCCTGCTGGCACGTCTCGTTCTGCGTGCAGGTGTTGCCGTCATCACAGGGCGTGCCGTCCGGCGCGGAACGGTCCTGCGGGCAGCTGTCCGAAGTGCCGTCGCAGGTCTCGGCCGCGTCACAGGATCCGGCCGACGGGCGGCAGACACCGCTCCGCTTCCGATCGGACGGGCAGGCGGCGCTCAGCCCCGTGCAGGCTTCCGCGACGTCGCAGTCCCCGGCCGCGGGGCGGCACTCGAACGTCGCCGGCTTGAAGGTATCGACCGGACACCCGCTGCTCGTCCCGGTGCAGAGCTCGGCCTCGTCGCACGGGCCAGCCGCCGGGCGGCACTCGAACGTTGCGGGCTCGAAGGCATCGGCCGGGCAGGTCGGGCTGGACCCGGTGCAGAGCTCGGTCACGTCGCAGGGGCCTGTCGCAGGCCGGCACACCGTCGTCGCCGGCTCGAGCTGGCAGCTCGAAGAGCAGCAGTCGCCGTCCTCGCGATTCCCGTCGTCGCACTGCTCGTCGGGGTCGAGGACGCCGTCGCTGCAGCGCCGCACCTCGAAGTCGGCCACGGCGTCACTCGTGGAGCCGGTGGCGTAGATGCTGTAGCCGTCGGGGCTGACCGCCACCGCCGCGGCGCCGTGGAGGCCCGCCACGCCACCCACCCCGTTTCGCTTCTGCTCGACGAACGTCAGCGCCCCGGTGGCGGCGTCGCGCTGGAACACCGCGAGCGCCCCGTCCACGCTGCCCGTGACGTAGACGTACGTGCCGTCCGGGCTGATCGCCACCGCGTTCGCGCCGTTCAGGCCATTCACCCCGCCAGCGCCGTCGTGCTGCGCTTCGACGAAGGTGAGCCTCCCCGTCGCCGCGTCGCGGCTGAAGACCGCGAGCGCGTCGTCGGTGGCGCCCGCGACGTAGAGATCCGCGCCGTCCGGGCTGAGCGTGACGGCGCGCGCACCCGCCAGGCCCGTGATGCCGTTGGCCCCTTCGCGTTGCGCCTCGACGAACGTGAGCTTCCCCGTCGTCGCGTCGCGGCCGAAGACGGCGACCGCGTCGTCGAGGGAGCCGGCAGCGTAGACGTGGGCACCGTCGGGGCTGACGGCCACCGACTTCGCCCCGAGGAGGCCCTCGACGCCGCCGGTGCCGCTGCGCTGCTCCTCCACGAAGGTCAGCATCCCGCTGGCGACGTCGCGCTCGAAGACTGCGATCGCGTTGTCGTTGCGCCCGGCGACGTAGACGTGGAGGCCATCGGGACTGACGGCCACGGACTCCGCCCCGTTGAGACCGTTCACCTTTCCCTTGTTGTCCCGCTTCGTCTCGACGAAGGAGAGCGCGCCGCTCGCCGCGTCGCGGCTGAACACGACCACGGCGTCGGCCACCGAGGAGGCCACGTAGACGTGTGCGCCGTCCGGGCTGAGGACGACCGCGTGGGCGCCCTTCAGGCCCGCGACGCCGCCGACGGTGTCGTGCTCGACCTCGACGAACGTGAGCGCACCCGTGGCGGGATCGCGGCTGAAGACGGCGAGCGCGTTGTCGAGCTCACCCGCGACGTAGACCTGCTTGCCATCGGGGCTGACCGTCACGCCGTATGCGCCGTTCAGCCCCGTCACGTCTCCGGTGCCGTTCACCTGGGCTCCGCTGAACCGGAGGTCGATGGATTCGGCCGGGGTGGCGGCGGCGAGAAGCACTCCCGTGAGCAGCCACGTTGCGATCGACGAACCGAGGGGTCTCCGTGTCATATTGCTACCTTCCTAGCCCTTGGACCCCCCGGCCAACGGCTCGGTGGCTCACTTCAAGGCGCGTGCCATGTCTGCCGGGAGCGCTGTGCGCCCCATGGGGACCGCGCACTGCGGAAAGCAGAGGCCAGGCATCCACCGCTCGGCCCTCGTGGAAAGACGGGCACGGTGGGAGGCCGCCCTGCGGATCTCCTCGCGGGTCTCCCCGCCGTCCTCTCGGGCTTGTGCTGCGCGGGGATCGATCCGGCGGCGGCGTCCTTCCGGACCGCAGCGCTGCGCGATCGTGCACATGCCCCCGGCAGCAACGCTGCTTCCCACGCAGCAAACTGCAGGTCGCAGCCGTTCCAGGACCTGCCGTGGGTGAAGGTCGGTCCCCTACCGGCCGCCGTAGAGCGTGAGCCCGGCGATCTGTCGGAAGTGGCGCCAGTTGCGGGTCATCAGCGGAAGCCGCTTGACGAGCGCCGTCGCTGCGACCAGCGCGTCCTCCTTCTCGAGGCTCGGGTACTGGCGGCGCAGAAGCGAGTAGCGTTCGGTAACGGCGCGGCTCAGCGGAACGAGCCGGAACCGCCCGAGTGCGATCCGGATGGCTCGACGCTCGGCCGCGCTCAGGCCGCGCTTCGCGAGGAGCTCCTTCTGCGTGACGATGGAGTAGTAGACGCGGGTGCCGGGACTGTCGAGCCGCTGACTGTGGTCGCCGGCGTTGAAGTAGTCGATGAGGATGTCGGTGTCTACGAGGATCTGGACCGCTGCCACGTCCGGATCTCTCCGAGGAACGCCGCATCCGATCGGTTGCGGGAGCGGCGGCGGAGCATGCGGACGTATTCGACGCTGTCCCTGACCTCGGTGTGCCCGTACGGGTTGAACTTCTCTCGCACGAGCTCTTCCAGCAAGGTCACCGGGTAGACGCCGCGCCGCCTGGCCGCACGGACGACGAACTCCTTGAGGGCGGAGTCAAACGACAGGGTCCACTTCTCGCGTTCGCGTCTGAGGGCCGTCTTGGCCATGGTAACGTACGGTAATTATACGTATCACCACGAAGACGGACAAGACAGTCCCGACGAGGACGGCGCCCGCGATCCATCCGACCCCGAGGTGAGAGATGGGACGAGGGTTCGCAACGGAGGCCGCTGACGCGGCGACCTGGAGCGCATCACCGACCGCCCCGGCAGCCTCGTCGACCTCCCTTCCGGCCGCCGGCCGCCGGAGCGCGGTGCGCAAGCGGAGGAAAGCGGCCTCCACCCCGCGCACGGCCTCGGGATCGTCGACCCCGAGGCGCGCCTCGAGCGGCTCGAACGAGAGGTAGGCGTCCGCGGCCAGCTCCGCCGCATCCCGCTCGCCCAGGTGGTAGGCGGTGACCGCGGCATCCGCCTGCCGCCTCACGTCCGCGAGCGGCTGGCGTAGGTCGGCGGGCAGCGACCAGAGATAGCTCACGACGTCCCATCGATCCTGCACCGAGAGCACATTCTCCCAGGCGGGCATGGCTGCCTGGCGCCGGCCGAGCGAGATGACTCGGAAGAAATCGGCCGGCGTCTCCTGTCGCATGAACGTGGGGTCCGTGAAGTCGCGGGGCTTCCGTTCGAGCCCGGCCGCGTCGGGCCCGTCGCCCGCGCCGCGCTCGCCGTGGCAGCCGGCGCAGTTCGCCCGGAAGATCGCCTGGCCTCGCGCGGGGGAGGGCCGCGCGAGAGGGAAGACGTCCTCGCCGATCCCGGTGGCGTCCTTCAGTCCAACGCGGATCGCGCGAACCTGTCCCGCAACGGCGGCGGCCGGCGCGCGTTTCTCGATCGCCTCGCCCAGGACGGCGAGCTGGCGCTCGAGATCGGCGCCCAGCCGTTCACCCTGGTCTCGTGCGTCCCCCAGCAGCAGGCTTGCCTCCTCGAGCTCCAGCGGCCTGGCGAGCGCGCCATCGTCCCCGAAGGCTTCGCCATACTCCCGAGCGACACCGTCGAGCAGGGCGAGCAACCGCCGGACACCGGGAGCATCCACCTCGGCAGCCAGCGATGAAGCGGCGAGCATCAGCACGAGGCCGCCCACCAGCGCGCGCGCCCTGCTCATGGCTGCGAGCGATGATGGTCCTCGACGCGCGGGCACTCCGGATCGGGCGCGTCCCCGCGTCCCGTGAGGAAGAGGGCCACGGCGCGGCAGCCGCCGCGGCAGGTCCGCAGGTAGGCACACGACCGGCAGGGCTCTTCCGCCCTCTCCACGTAGTCCCGGAACGGCGCGTAGGCCGCGGATCGCTCCCAGCCGCGTTCCAGGTCGAGGACGTCGTCTCCGCCGCCGGGATAGAAGGAGCAGGCCGACGTCGTCCCCCGCTCGTCGATGCCCAGCAGCGACAGCGATCCGATGCAGCCCGCGACCTCGAACTGCTCCAGGCGCTCGCGGTCGGGAGCGTGGCACGCGACGAAGGGCGCGGCGGAGCAGTCGAGCTTGACCGGAATGCCGTGGCGGGTGGCGAGCTCGAGCGCGAGCGGGAACAGGCGTTCGCGCTGCTCCCGCGTGAGCCGTTCCTCGAGGTAACGGACGCGCGCCCGTCCCGTCGGCTTCAGGCGGAGCAGCTCGACCTCGACGAGGCCGGTCGCCGCTGCCCAGGACACGACCGCGCCGATCGCGTCGAAGTTGTGACGGGCAACGACGACGTTCACGCCCACGCGCGCGCCTGCCCGAACGAGCATCGCCGCGGCGCGCATGCCGGGCGTGGCCTTGTCGGCGCCGAAGACACGGAACGGAGGCAGCGCATCGATGGAGACGTTGACCTGCCCGAAGAGCGTCGCGGCACGAGCGGCGAACTCGTCGGTGACGAGGGCGCCGTTCGTGGTCAGGTTCGGGGTGATCCCGCGCGCCCGCGCCGCCGCCGCGATCTCGATCAGGTCCGGGCGGGTGAGCGCTTCGCCGCCGCCGATCGCGACGTGAAAGACGTTGGCGCGGGCCAGTGCGTCCAGGCGCGGGAGCCATTCCCGGAGCGTCAGGTCGCTCCCGCCCGCCAGCGGCGAGCTCTCCTGGTAGCAGTGGGTGCAGGTGAGGTTGCAGCGCCGGGTGAGCGTGAGATGCGCCTCGACCGGTGCTTCGAGCGCCTCGCGCGGCGGCTCGCCCCAGAGCGGCGACGGCGGGATCCCGAGCTCGCGGGCGAGCTCCTGGTCGACGTGTGCGAGGATGGGCGGGTCGTCGAGCGCCACGATGGCGCCGAACCGCTCATGCCGCCAGCGTGGCGTCGGCGGGCTGGAGCTCAAGACGTGCGCGTCCCCCTCTTGCCGAAGCGGTGGGCGAGGACGGCTGCGGCAAACGACAGCACGGCGCCCGACGCGACCAGGCTCCACAGGAAGACGACGACCGTCGTCCCGACGCTCGAGGAGTTCGGGTTGAAGCCGAGCTTCAGCTTGAGGACCCTGCCGCGGAGCGGGCGGGCAGAGGCCTCGGCCGAGGCGAGGCCGGCGGTCCCCACGCCGGGAAGCAGCGCGCGCAGCTTCCCGAGATCGATGCCCATCCCCTCGCCCACCGCAAGATCCTCTGACATGGAGCCGCCTGCGTTTCAAACCGAGCTGCAGTCGTCAGAGCTTCGAGTCGAGGAAGGGAAAGAGCGCGAAGGCGTGGACGACGCAGGTCGCCACGGCCAGCGCCGCGAGCGCTCCAAGGGCGGCCGCGAGACCGACGTTCCACCGTGGCGCCCTCAGACCGAGCGCTCGACGCAGGCCGGTGGCAAAGCCGACGGCCACCAGCTCGCCCGTCACCCCGGGGAGGAAGACGAGGAGCGCGGCGGCCGTCGTCTCGACCGGTGACGCTTCATCGACGTGCAAGCGGACGTATCGAGCGGCGGCCCCCGCCGCTCCCGCCAGCACCGCCGTCGCGAGGACGAGCGCCGCGCTGGCGCGGATCAGCGAGCCGTCGGGGTGGCGCCAGGGTTTCACGACGACCAGCCCGAGCACGATCACCCCGAGCAGCGTCTTGGCGATTCCGTCGATCCACTCCCGCCGCACCGAGCGGCGGGCCTCCGCGAGCTTCTCGAGCGCGCTCGCCACGTCGAGGTCCGCGTCGGTTGCATCGGGAGAGGTCTTCGCGGCTTCCCGGCGGGAGAGGTCGATCGCCCGCTCGTAGTCCGCGCGCGCCCGGGCGTAGCGGTGAAGCATCATGTCCGCGTCCCCCAGGGCGACGGCGACGTCATTGGCCTTCGGCTGCTCGGGGTAGTCGCGGAGGACTCCGGCGAGAAGCTCGGCGGCCCGCTCGAGGCCCGGGCGGGCGGCCGCGAGTCCCTTCTGCTCGACGAGCGCGGCGGCGGGGAACAGCTCGTCCCACGCGGCGTCGAGCCGCCGTCGGAACGCGATGGCGCGCGCCGGGCCTCCTTGCTGGAGGCCCCGCGCCGCGTCGTCGGCCTTGCGCCCGAAATTGGTGCCCGCGAAGCGACCGGCCGCCTCGCGATAGATCGAGAGGGCGCCCTCGTAGTCGCGGGCGCTCTCCAGCATCGACCCGGCGAGAAACAGCGCCTGCGCCCGCTGGGGGAAGGCGCCGCCGTCAGGCCAGTCGGCGACGCTCCGATACGCCTCCGAGGCCTCCACGTACCGGCCGTGCTGCATGAGCCGCGTCGCTTCGGAGAAGCGCTCCAGGGCAGCGGGCGGTGTCGGTGCGTCTTCGGCGGCGGCGATCCCGGGCGCCAGGCCGCGGAGCAAGGCGAGACCAACCACGACCTCCTTCACCACCCGGGCACCCTTCACCGACACCACGTCTCTATGCGCGTGCCTGCGCTCCGTCAACCGGCATGGCTGTAGGCTTCGCGCAGGTCTCGGGCATGCGCCCCTCAAGGAGCGGGGCGCGAACGGGACGGCACGCATGTGTTGCACCGGCGCGCGGTCGTGCAGGGCGCGCGCCGCAGTGCGAGCATGCCACCCTCGCGTCTGGCACTTAACGTTGACGCCGAGTGGCACACGTCTTGTTTGCTCCCTTGCGGAATGGCGAAGCCGAACCTCACGACACGGACCTCGGCTCATCAAACGCCATGCTCCTCGTCTTGACATGTGCCGTGCTAGAAATACGCCTGTTCGGCGCCCCCATTCGCTGACGCCGATCGGCGCACGCTCGGCTCACCCGGAGCTCGATCGTTGATGCTCCGCCGTGCCTCGCACGCGGGTCCGCCGTCCGGGCGCTGCATGAAGTGGCTGCTCGCGCTGACGGTGCTGGCCGCGACCCAGCGCGCCGCGGCCGCGACGCTCACGCGGGGCCCGTACCTCCAGCTGCGCACGACCCATTCGGTCACCGTCATCTGGGATATGGATGCGCCCGCCCGGTGCGGTCTGGCTCTCCACTCGCCCGACGGCTCCACCACCGTGCTCGGCGGGGGCACCGCCGCCGTGTGCGAAATCCGCGTGGAGAGCCTCTCGCCGGGTCGCTCGTACGGCTACGCCCCGCTCGCCGACAACGTGCCGCTCCGAGCCGAGTCGGTCTTCCGGACCGACGACCCGCGGGTGCCCTTCGACTTCCTGGTGGTGGGGGATACCGGGAGCGGGAGCCCGAATCAGAACGCCGTGCGCGACCTGATGCTCGCTACGCCCGCCGACTTTCTTCTCCACGTCGGCGACGTCGTGTACGACTTCGGCTTCGACACCGAATTCTTCGTGCCCTACCGGGACCTGCTCCCCCGGCTGCCGCTGTGGGCGACGGTCGGCAACCACGACGTCTCCGCCGCCGGCGGTGTGCCCTGGAGCGGGTTCTTCATCACGCCGGCGAACAACCCGGCCGGTGTGCCGAACTACTACTCCTTCGACGCCGGCAACGCGCACTTCGCGGTGATCGACAGCAACCAGAGCACCAGTCCGGGCAGCCCGCAGTACACCTTCCTGGACAACGACCTCGCGGCCAGCACCGCGCTGTGGAAATTCGTCGCCTTCCACCACAGCATCTATTCGAGCGGCACCGTCCACGGGAGCAACCTGCCCGTTCGCGCCAACCTCGTCCCGCTCCTCGACAAGCACGCCGTGGACCTCGTCTTCATGGGGCACGAGCACAACTACGAGCGCACGAAGCCGCTGCGAGCCAACCAGGTCGTGGCCCCGGGAACGGGCACCGTCTACGTCACGAGCGGCGGCGGGGGGCACGATCTCTACCCGCTGCGATCGAGCAGCTTCACGGCCTACGCCGAGTCCGCCTTCGAGATCACTCGCGTCGCCATCGATCGGGGCACGCTCCAGCTGCAGATGATCCGTGCCGACGGCGCCGTGCGCGACAGCCTGACGCTCGTCAAGACCCCCCCGCCCGGATGCGGCGACGGTGTCGTCAACCAGCCGGGGGAGCAGTGCGACGGGGCCGACGCGGCGGCATGCCCGGGCCTCTGTGGATTCGATTGCCGCTGCGCCCCACCGCCCCGGTGCGGCGACGGTGTCCGTAACCAGCCGGGCGAGCAGTGCGACGGCGCCGATGCTCTGGCCTGCCCGGGGGCGTGCCGCGCGGACTGCACCTGCGCGGCTCGCTGCGGGGACGAGATCTTGAATCAGCCCGGCGAGCAGTGTGACGGAAGGGCTGATGCCGCATGCCCCGGCCGGTGCCTGCCGAATTGCGGCTGTGCCGATCCGCCGGTGGCACTCGATCTCGGGCCGGTCGCGGACACCAGCATCGTGGGCGGCAAGCAGGCGACCTGGGATCATGGTGCGGCCGGCGACCTGGACGTCGGTCTGAAGCCACTCCCCGCGATGACGTATCTCAAGTTCGATCTCTCGAACGTGCGGACGAAGATCGCGAAGGCAATCTTGACGCTGACGTGCATCCATCCCTCGACCGATGGCGGCACGGTGTATCCGGTGGCGAGCTCGAGCTGGCCCGAGGGGAATCGCCCCGGACTGGATAGCACGAGCGCGAAGGGTCCAGGGCTCAAGTGGAAGGACGTCGACACCAATCGCAACGGGCAGATCGATCCGCGTGACACCTCGCCGTACGTCCCCGACTTCACACGGCCGCTGGCATCCCTGGGCCCGGTGCTCCCGGGGCGAAGCTATTCCGTGGACGTGACCGGCGCGCTCGCAAGCGGAGCCGGCTCATACACGCTGGTGATCAGCAGCCTCAAATCGACGCCCGGCTCCTATGCCTCGCGCGAGAACGGAACGGCCCAGGGTCCGCTGCTGCACCTCGTGGTCGCACCATCCCCGCGCTGCGGGGACAACCGGGTGAACCAGGCCACCGAGCAGTGCGACGGGGCCGCCAGCGCTGCGTGTCCCGGCCGCTGCCGCGCCGATTGCACCTGCCAGCCGCTGCCGCGCTGCGGGGACGGCACGCTGAACCAGCCGAGCGAAGTCTGCGACGGGGCGGACGACTCCGCCTGCCCGGGCCGTTGCCGGGTCGACTGCACGTGCGCGCCTCCCCGCTGCGGGGACAACCTGGTCGACCAGGCAGGCGAGGAGTGTGATGGGACCACGAGCCCCGCCTGCCCCGGGCGCTGTCGGACCGACTGCACCTGCGCGCCTGCCCGCTGTGGCGACGATCTCGTCGACCAGCCGCGCGAGCAGTGTGACGGGACGGCGGACAGCGCCTGCCCCGGACGGTGTCGCGTCGATTGCACCTGCGCCCCGGCGCCAAGCTGCGGTGACAACCTCGTGAACCAGCCCGGCGAGCAGTGCGACGGGTCCTCCAGCGCCGCATGTCCCGGGCGGTGCCGCCGTGACTGTACCTGCGCGCCGCTCCCCCGCTGTGGTGACAACGTCGTCAACCAGGTGAGCGAGCAGTGCGACGGGACCGACGGCGGCGCATGCCCGGGCCTTTGCCAGCCCGACTGCACGTGCGGGCCCCCGGTGGCCGTGGTCGAGGCCGACACCTCGGTGAGCGCAGCCACGACGACCACCAACTACGGCAAGAGCCCAGTGCTCGAGGTCGATGCGAGCCCCCTCAACCGCGCGTTCCTCCGCGTGCGCGTCAACGGCGTCGGAGACCGCCACGTCGCCGCCGCGCGCCTGCGGCTCGTCGTGGGCAAAGGCTCGAGCGCGAGCAGCGATTCGGGCGGCCGACTGCACGCCATCACGAGTTGCGGCTGGAACGAGCTCTCGATGACGTGGAAGACCCAGCCGGCGATCGACGGTCCGCTGCTCGGTCAGGCAGGACCCGTCCTGCTGAGCCAGGCTGTGGACTTCGATTTGACCTCGGCCATCGGCGGCGACGGTGTCCACTGCTTTGCGCTCGATACTCCGTCGTTGAACAACGTCGAGTACAACTCGAAGGAAGCAGCCGTCGGCAAACCTCAGGTGCTGCTCACGGTCCTGCCGCCCGTCGTCCCCTTCTGCGGCGACGGCCGGGCGAACCAGCCGAGCGAGCAGTGCGACGGGACGGCGGACAGTGCGTGCCCCGGGCGCTGCCGAGTGGACTGCACGTGCGCTTCGCCGCCGGTCTGTGGCGACAACCGGGTCGACCAGGCGCGCGAGCAGTGCGACGGGACGGCCGACAGCGCTTGCCCCGGCCGCTGCCGCGCCGACTGCACCTGCGCGCCTCTGCCGGGCTGCGGGGACAACGTCGTCAATTGCTCGAACGAGCAGTGTGACGGGACGGACGATCACGCCTGCCCCGGCCGCTGCCGGACGGACTGCACCTGCGCTCCGCCCCCGACCTGCGGCGACAACGTGGTGAACCAGGCGAGCGAGCAGTGCGACGGGACGGCGGACAGCGCCTGCCCCGGCCGCTGCCGTTCCGACTGCACGTGCGGGCCAGCGCCGGTGTGCGGCGACAACGTGGTGAACCAGGCGAGCGAGCAGTGCGACGGGACGGCGGACAGCGCCTGCCCCGGCCGCTGCCGGTCGAACTGCACCTGCGCCCCGGCGCCCGTCTGTGGCGACAACGTGGTGAACCAGGCGAGCGAGCAGTGCGACGGGACGGCGGACAGCGCCTGCCCTGGCCGCTGCCGGGCCGACTGCACGTGCGCCCCCGCGCCGGTCTGCGGCGACAACGCGGTGAACCAGGCGAGCGAGGAGTGCGACGGGACGGCGGACAGCGCCTGCCCCGGTCGCTGCCGGGCGGACTGCACCTGCACCCCCGCGCCGGTCTGTGGCGACAACGTGGTGAACCAGGCGAGCGAGCACTGCGACGGGACGGCGGACAGCGCCTGCCCCAGCCGCTGCCGGGCGGACTGTACCTGCGCCCCGCTGCCCGTCTGTGGCGACAACGTGGTGAACCAGGCGAACGAATCCTGTGACGGAGCGGATGATTCCGCCTGCCCCGGCCGCTGCCAATCCGACTGCACCTGTGCCCCGCCGCCGACGTGCGGGGACAACGTGGTGAATCAGGCGACGGAATCGTGCGACGGGACCGACGATTCGGCCTGTCCGGCGCGCTGCCGGGCGGACTGTACCTGCGCCCCGGCGCCGGTCTGTGGCGACAACGTGGTGAACCAGGCGAACGAATCCTGTGACGGAGCGGATGATTCCGCCTGCCCCGGCCGCTGCCAATCCGACTGCACCTGTGCCCCGCCGCCGACGTGCGGGGACAACGTAGTGAATCAGGCGACGGAATCGTGCGACGGGACCGACGATTCGACGTGTCCCGGTCGCTGCCGGCCCGACTGTACCTGCGCCCGGCTGCCCGTCTGCGGTGACAACGTGGTGAACCAGGCCAACGAATCCTGTGACGGAGCAGACGATTCCGCCTGCCCCGGCCGTTGCCAAGCGGACTGCACTTGTGCCCCGCCGCCGACGTGCGGTGACAACGTGGTGAACCAGGCGGCGGAATCGTGCGACGGGACCGACGATTCGGCCTGTCCCGGGGCTTGTGCGGCCGACTGCACCTGCGGTGCCGTAGGCGGCTAGCGCCCCGCGGCTGAGCGGCCCACGGCCACGCGCGCCCGGCCATCACGAGCCGTTTTACGGCCGGTTCGCTCGAGCCGCGCGCTAGCCAGCGTTGCATTGGCATGGTGCTCGGCGGCAACACGCTCCGCCAGAAAGACCGATGCACAGTTGCCGCACGCCGATCTCCCCCCGGCCTGTCGCCGCCACCCGAATGCCACGCTTCGCCTATTCCCCCGAACGGCATCCCTGCGGCCCATGCGGCCACGAAATCCACACTACCCCCTACCGGGAGCGTCGTGTACACTGACACATGGAGGCTGCACCCCATGCTGACCACCATCGAGGCGATGATCGAACCGGACGGCCGGGTCCGGCTACTCGAGCCCGTGCAGCTCCCAACTGCCTGTCGGGCACTCGTCATCATCCTCGACGACGCCGCGTCCGCAACCGAGAGGGCACTTCTCAGCGAGCGGGCGCTCGCAGCCGACTGGGGGCGAGCGGAGGAGGACGCGGCGTGGGTGCACCTACAGCGGGCGCGGTAGTCCTCGTTCCGTTCCCGTTCTCAGACCTGTCGCACGCGAAGCTGCGGCCTGCCGTGGTGTTGGCGTAGTCGGCGACTCCCGGTGTCCAGGAGGGCCCGGCCGTCGCTACGACGGCGGGCCTCAACCCTCGATCAAGCGCGACGAGGCGGATTCCGTGCTCCGATGAATGTCGCCGCGAGACCCGTGCTGAGAGATGCCATGGCCACGGCTCGCCGACGCTGCCAGCCGCGCAGCTTCCGGTTGTCTTCCTCTATGCTCGCTAGCTCGCGGCTATAATAACGTGTTCTTTGACCGCCTTCGCGGCGGCGCAGCCGTTCGTCTGAACCAGCGACGGCTGGCGAAGCTAGCGGCGGCGGTCGATCGCCGCTGGGGGATATCCCCCAGGGGCGCGCAGGGTGGGGCCGGGTATCACCCACTGGGTGCGCCAACCCGCGACGCCGTCGCGGGAGCGCCACGTCTGCCCACGCTTCTGCCGTCGGCATGTGGGTTGCTGGAGAGAGGTCAAACGGCAACGCCTTACGCGACAGCGCAGACGGGAAGGTGAAGTGATGACATCGAAGAACGTGTTGAAGATCCTCGTCCTCGGACTCCTCGTGCTCGGATCGAATTGGCTCGCGACGGCCAAGACAACGTTCGAGGACGACGTCCTCCTCATCAACTGTGGTGGGTTCCCGGGCCAGGCGAAACGTCGCTTCCGCATCGAGACCGGGAACGTGCACGACGTCCGCATCGAGATCTCCAGTGCGCCATCGGGACCCTATTCCGTCATCATCCAGGGAGTCGACCGCGGCGTGATCTCCGTGGACTCGCTGGGCCAGGGCGAGATCGAATACAGCACCAACCCGCAGGCGGGGGAGCACCCCTTGAATTTCCCCTTCGACGTGGGCACCGAGGTCGATCTCTCCTTCCAGGGGACGAGGCTCGCCTACAGCCTGAGCAACGACAGCGCGTGCCAGAACGCCGGCGGGTCGACGAGCTCGTCCACGAGCACAACGACCAGCTCAACCAGCACGTCCACCAGCCTCGGCGGCAGCTCCACCACCTCGACGACGCTCGGCGGCGGCAGCAGCTGCCAGGCGATCGATAACACCGTTTCGCTGGTGAACTGTGGCGCGATCCGCGGGGCCACCGGGACCCGCCGCGTACGTGTGCACCTCGATTGCGATCGGGATGTTCGCTACCAGATCAAGAAGGTGCCGAACGGCAACTACAGCGTGTTCGTGACCGATACCGACGGGAATCTGAAGCGCGGGACCATCAAGGTGGTGAGCAAGAACCAGGGTGAGATCGAGTTCGACGACACCCCGGCGGTCAACGAGTTCCCGCTCACGTTCGATCCCTTCGGCCCGGTCTCCATCGTGCGCGACGCGACGGGCGCGCGCGTCTTCGGCTACCCGAACTGCCAGTAGTAGCCACGCGCCCATAGCAGGTCACGACGCCCCGGGCTGCAGAAGCCGCCCGGGGCGTCGTCGTTTATGCGGGTCCCGCGGGGTTGGCGTGCGCCGGTGACGCGTGATAGCGGCCTCGGCCGCGGCATGCGGAGCAAGGAGCGCGTGACGGACTGGGTGCTCGGCCTGGCCATCGCGGTGGCGGCCGTCCGCGTCCGATTCCCCTCCGGCCGCTACTAGGGAGCCCACAGACGAGCCGCCCCCGCGACGGGACGAGTCGTCAGCTTCCTGCGAATGGGCCCTCGACGTCGCCGCTACGATCCGGGGGGTTTTGCACCGGAAAGTAGCTAGCGGATCGCGAACAGCTCGGCGGCCTCGCCACGGCCGGCGTTCCCGCGGACCGATGGCTAGTCGAAAGCAGCGGGAGTGCCTTGCGTGGTCCGCGGCGTGCGCCCCATGCTATCGTCGTACACGTGAGCAACGAGCGGCGCCGGGCCACCTACGAGGACCTCTGCAAGGTGCCCGACCACCTCGTGGCCGAGATCATCGACGGCGAGCTCTTCACGAGCCCGCGGCCGGCGTTGCCCCACGCCCTGGCGTCTTCGATGATCGGCTTCGCGCTCATCGGGCCTTCGGTGGCCCTCCCGAGGGCGCTACGGCTCCTGGCGGCTGGTGGATCCTGGACGAGCCGGAGCTGCACCTTGGGGAGGACGTCCTCGTTCCCGACCTCGCGGGCTGGCGACGCGAGCGGCTCCCGGCCATACCCGACGCGGCGGCGCTGTCGCTGCCCCCGGACTGGGCCTGCGAGATCGTCTCTCCCTCCACGGGTGCTCTCGACCGCGGCCGCAAGATGCAGGTGTACGCTCGCGAGTGGGTCGGGCATCTCTGGATCGTGGACCCGGGCCCGCGCACGGTCGAGGTCTACCGCCTCGAGGGCGGGCGCTGGGTCGTGGCGAGCACGCATGCCGGGAGTATGGCGGCGCGTGCCGAGCCGTTCGACGCGGTCGAGCTCGACATGAGCCGCTGGTGGCGCGAGTCGTAGCTCGGCCGCATCCGAGATGTTCTCACGGCTCCAGGCTGGCGCGGGAAGGGGCCATGTTTGGACGCGTCGCATTCTGGCGGCACTCGTGAGACTTGAGGCGTAGCTTGCTGACGAAGGAGTACTGCCGGTAGGCGATCGATGCCGACAGGGCACTCGCGCCGAGGAGAAACGCCGCGGCCACTGCTCGCCGGCGCTGCCAGCCGCGCAGCCTTCGGTTGTCTTCCTCCAGGCGTCGCAACGCCTTCGGATCGACGACGACGGCTGTCCCCCAGTCCGGGCTCCAAACATTGCGCTCAGTGGTGTGTCCCATGGTCGAGGCCGTCCTTTCCATGCCAGTGGGACATTGCCAGAAGGCAGAGACGCCCATCAATTGGGGATTCCCGCGCGCGACCCGAGGATGATCCCGCATCAGTCGGGTTCAGGGCCCGGCCTCTTGCAGATCGCGGGCCGCGAGCTGGCGGGCCGGGCTATCCTGCGAGTGCCGCCAGCGCGATCGACACCAGCATCAGGACGGCGAGCGCAATGGAGCGCCAGCCACCCCGCGGGTGATGGTTCGGGCGCCGCAAGAGCCGGGCTTCTGCGGCTTCACAGCGAGGACAGATCTGCATGGCGGACGGCATGCGGGCCTCAGTGGCGTTTGGCTTCTACTGGGCACGGGGTGGGGGTGTAAATTGGCAAAACCCCCTGAGTGGGTGCGGGAACCCCGGGTGAACTCAGGATGTCATGCGCCGGACGCTGACGCGGAAGAGCGGCCCATGCACGGCCGACAGTGGTCTGGATGCAGGTTTGGCCGTGCATGGGTCCGCTGTTCCACCTTGCGAGATTAGAATTTCCCCGCGTACTGGGTCTCGTGCCGCACGCCGGCGGCGTCGACGCAGCGGATGCGGAGCTGGGCGTTGGTGCCCGGGGTGACGAGCGTGGCCGTCTTGAAGACGTAGCTCGTGGTGGGCACGATCGGGAGGCAGCCCTCCGAGGGCACCGCGGCCAGCGCGATCCCGGTCCTCGTGACCCCGCCAATCCTTGCCTCGGTTTGGCAGGCGGCCCCGGCCGGGAACCGAGCCGGGTCCATGTTGTTCAGACTGATCCTGGCGAGGACGCCGTCCCAGCGCGCGTCCCCGACGGACAGGCACGCTGCCGAGACACTGGGATCCTCCCCGGCGGTGCGGTTGAGCGTCACCCGGAGCAGGAATGCGGCGTATACCGCCGCGCCCAAGAGCACGGCGCCGATTGTCATAGCGATGATATTTCTGCGCATTATCGTTCGTCCTTTTTGTTGTGGGATTTCCCGGTAACCCTGCCGACCCCTTGGTCACCCTGTCGGCGGGGGCGCGCGATGCGCCCCCGCCGCAGAGTCCTAGAAGGTGCCGCTCAGGATCGTATTTCCGGCAGCGTCGGTGACGATGACGGTTGTGATCGAGCAGACCGGATCCGTGCCCGCCGGGAGCACGTGTCCGGCCTCGTTGTCCAGGGCCAGTCTGCCGACACCGAAGGTGATGGTGACCGTGCCGGCGGGCAGGCCGTTGTTGAAGACCATGAAGGTCGTGCCGTTCGGGACGAGGGCGCTCATCTCGAGCACGTAGTTCTGCTTCACGAAGGTTGGCGATACGGTCTTGGCCCGGACGCGTACCCGTCCGTCCGCCGCGATCACCTTCCCGGCCGGCGAGGCGAGGAGTCTGATCGTCTTGTCACAGTCCGCCGAGGCGGAGCTTGCGGCGCCCAGCATCATCGCCAGGCCCAGTGTTGCTGCTGTCAGTGCTCGCATTGTCTTCCCCCTAGTTGTGTCCCCGAGGCCCCCACGCCGCGGGGAGTTCATGCTTCGTGTTGTTTATCGTTGGCTTCGTTTATTCGTTGCGAGAATTTAGGGCGCCCGTTCGCGACGATTATCGACCTCCTTTCGCCGCCACGTGACGCCCCCCCCGTCGACACGCCGGCCGGCGCGCTGAAATGTTCGGCCGTGCGTCAGGTGATGAGCCTGCAAGGCTCCCAGGCCGCTGCGGTGAGCTGGCGTGCTAGAATGGTTGCATCGATCGATGCGGTGCGGTGCTGTGTCACCCGCGTTGTTCCTTCGCACGTTCAACTTCATGGCGGACGGCATGAGGGCCTCTGTGGCGTTTGGTTTCTAGTGGGCGCGGGATGAGGCTGTAAATTGGCAGACACCCCTGAATGGGTCCGGGATTCTCGCTAACTCGAAAAGGTTGGCGCAGATGCGCCAGAATCCAGAACCGCCGTGCACTCGGCCAGCCGGCCGGCCGGGGTCGGGCAGGTCCTGCTGGGGACGCGGCCGAGGTTGCGGGTGCTGATCGAGCATGTAGGTTTCTCGCTTCACTGCACCGCATGGCGATGCACGCCGGCCGCCTCGTGCAAGCGGTACGCCAAGGAGGAGTTCTCCCAAGGCGCATTGGGGCTTTTCCGTAGCGCGGGCGGAGCGCGCACGACGCGGTCTTGACGGAGGCGCCCGCGGCACATCGCGCCGGTGGCCGGTGGGGTGGGGGATGTGCCCCAACGGGGCGTTTCACCCGCTTGCCGGTCGCCGAGGAGAGGAGCTTGCGGTGGACAACGAAGAGACAGCTCATTGCGATGGCGAGGGGAGGGAAAGCGGCCGCGCACAAAAAATGGAGCAGCGATCGGTGGCCCGACCGCTCCTCCATCATCGGTCACCTGCTTAGGGCACACCTGGAGCACACGGGCGGGTTTCTGCCCGGTTCCGTCGCGGGAGTTGTAGATCGCGCTGTCGGTGTTGGCGGTGTCGATGACACCGTCGGCGGGGGCGCCTGGTGCGCCCCCGCCGATGATTCTCAGAAGCTACCGCTGAGGATCGTGTTTCCGGCGCCGTCGGTGACGATGACGGGGAGAATCGAGCAGACCGGATCCGTGCCGGCTGGCAGAACGCTCGGGGGCACGTTGGTCACGGCCAGCCTTCCATGCCCGAGCACGATGGTGATCGTGCCGGCCGGCAGGCCGTTGGCGAAGACCATGAAGGTCGTCCCGTCGGGGACGACAGCGGCCATCTCCACCACGAAATCTTGGTTCAGGAAGCCAGCATTGGGGATCGCCCGGACGCGGGCCTTTCCCGACGCCGCGATCGCCTTACCGGCCGGCGAGGCCGTGAGGTTGATCCCCTTGGCGCAGCCCCCAACCGGTTGTACCGGCGGCAGTCCGCCCTTCGCGGCCGCGTAGTTCGCCACGCCGAGCAGCAGGACCAGGCTTGTTATCGTTGCTGTGAGTCGTTGCATTGTCTTCCCCTCTTGCTCCCCCAGCCCCCCCCCGGGACCGGGTTCGCGGTTCATGTTGCGTTTGTTTCTCGTTATTTGTCGTTGCTCTTGGTTCCGAGATGTTTCAGCGAGCTGTGTCAGCGCCGGTCATCCACCTCCTTTGGCTGCCGCGTGATACATCCTGCGTCGACGCGGGAAGAGCTGCTCGCTGAAATGATCCTCCATTGATCGTTGCGCCCTGGCAGCGCGGGTTCCCTGTCGCGGCCGTCCGGAACTCGAGGAGTGTCGCGATGCGGCCGTTCGAGGGACCACGGGCCGGCCAGACTCTCCGGCAGGCGAGCCTGCGAGGACTTCTCTTCGGCCATGTAGCCTAGCGTGCTCGAGTGGTCCCTCGGACAGAGGGAAAGTGCTGCTTTGTCACCCGCGTTGTACTTGCGCACGTTCAAGCTCATGGCCCCCGACATGATATCCTCTGTGTCGTGCGTTTAGTGAGGAGCGAGACACCTGTAAATTCGCAAATACCTGCTATCTGATAAGGGTTTCTAGGGATCACGACCTACGGCGTCGGGCGTGTTATGGACGCGCACTGCGAGGTGAGCGGCGCGCCGAGGTCGTCTGGTCTCGTGGGCCACCGTGTCGAGCTCCCGAAGGGAAGGCGGTGCGGTGGGCCCGTCGCTGGGACTAGGCGGTCGGAGGGTCTGCTCAGGGGGAAGCGGGCGAAGGCGGGCGCAGGGGGGCGGTCGGACTCGTGGCAAGGCTGGGGACGGGCCCGCCGACTGCGCGGACCCGTCCCCGGCCGATCACCGTGCCTCGCTCAAGGCGCGGTCTGGACCACGAGGGCCGGATGCTGCAGGCTGCCCTCGCGGGAGTTGTAGATCGCGCTGTCGGTGTTGGCGGTGTCGATGGCGAAGCAGTACGTGCCGTCGCCCGAGATGGCCGAGGTCACGTCGAAGTCCGCGACCTGACCGATGGCCACCGGGCCGAGCGTCACGAGGGCCGGCCCGTCGATGGCCGGCGCCGTGTTCCACGTCATCGCCGTCTCGCTCCAGCTGCAGTTCGAGATGGTGTGGATGGTCCCGCCCGTGACGCTGTTTGCATTCGTCGCCGTGGAGACCTGCAGCTGCAGATGGGCGGCGGTGACGTGTTGCGCGCCGACGCCGCTGACGCTGACCCGGAGGAAGGTATGCTGCACGCCGGTGGTGCCGGGATTCGAGGCGACGCCGTTGTCCACGAAGAGGAGGGTCTTGGTGCCGAAGTTGGTGGTCGGGAGATCCGACTGGACGTAGGTGTCGGCGAGAACGGTGCCAACCGGCGCCGTTGCAGTCGCGAGCGTCGTCGTGGTGGTGGCACCGACGGGTGTGGTCGTGGTCGTGGTTGCCACCGGGACCGGCCCGCACCCGCAGTCGGGCGCCACCGTGATCGCCACCGACGGCTTGCCCGTCGTGGCCTCGCGCGAATTGTAATTCACGTTGTCGGTCGAGGTGGTGTCGATCGAGAAGCAGTAGACACCGTCGCCGTGGATGGCGGGCGTGATGTCGAACTCCACGCCCTGCTTCAAGGCGACCTTGCCCACCGCCGCGAGCACGGGGCCGTCGATGGGGGGCTGGTTGTTCCAGGTGATCGTGCGCTCGCCCCACGCGCAGCTGCTGATGGCGTGGATCTGTCCGCCGGAGAGGCTGTTGGAGCCGGTTGCCGAGGATACCTGCAGATGCAGCTTGGCCGAGGTGACCGGATGCGTGCCGGTCCCGGTCACGTTGATGCGGAGGAAGGTGCGCTTCACCGGACTCGCATCGGCCACCAGGACCGTGCTCGCGCCGGCGTTGCTGGTGGGACTGCCGGAGTTCACGAAGGCGTCGGCCGTGACCGCTGCGGCGGGGACCGCCGGTGGGCAGGGGGGCGGCGGGCCGCCCACGCAGGCGCCGCCGGCACAGGTGTCGGCGGTCGTGCAGGCGTTGCCGTCATTGCACGGCAAGGTGTTCGGGGCGTTCACGCAGCCCGTCGCCGGGTCGCACGAGTCCGTCGTGCACACGTTGGCATCGTTGCAGTTGATCGGTGGCCCGCCCGCGCAGGCGCCGCCCGCGCACGTATCCGCCGTCGTGCAGGCGTTGCCGTCGTCGCAGGACAGGGTGTTCGGGGTGCCGGCACACACGCCGGCCGCGCAGGTGTCGCCGGAGGTGCAGGGATTGAGATCGTCGCACGGCACGGTGTTGGGCGTGTTCACGCAGCCGGTCGCCGGGTCGCACGTGTCGGTCGTGCACACGTTGCCGTCGACGCAGTTGGGCGGCGGGCCGCCGACGCAGACCCCGCCCGCACAGGTGTCCGCCGTGGTGCAGGCGTTGCCGTCGTTGCAGGGCAGCGTGTTCGGGGCGCCTCCCACGCAGGCGGCGGCGCCGTCGCAGGTGCTGCCGCTGATGCACGGGTTGTTGGCGCAGGCCTGGCCGGCCGGCTCGAACTGGCAGGTCGGCGAGCAGCAGTCGCCCGCGGCGAGGTTGCCGTCGTCGCACTGCTCGCCGAGGTCGACGACGCCGTTGCCACAGACGTGCGCGATCTTGCCGATGATCGTGCTGAACTGGTCGGTCTGCTGCCCACCGGCGGGGAAGCCCGGACCCTCGATCCGAACGAAGTTCGTACCGCAGGTGCTGCCGATGACCGTCTGGTTCGCGGCCGGACTGCCGACCAGGCCGGGCAGCGGCGCGGGTGCCAGTGCGGTCAGGAACGGTCCGACCCGACCGGCGGTGATCGGCGGCGTGAAGGCGGCAGCCGGCCCCGCGGCCCCGACCGGAATGCGAGGGCTGTCCTGGGTGAAGTTCACCGTCCCCAGGCTATCTGCTTGCAGCACCTCCACCCCGTAGGGGTGCGTGACCGTGTACGTGCCGCCGGGCGCCGCACCGAGGATTTTGACGCGGATGCGGCTGAACACCACCTGGTCGCCCGGGACGGCTTGGACGCCGTTCGCGAAGGACCCTTCCAGGGCCGCTACGTAGGTGGCGAGCATCGGTCCGACGGTCATCTTGACGATGGCCCGCGAGTAGAAGATCTCGACCGGAAAGTTGTCCGGGAACGAAAGTGGAAGGTTCGGATTAGGGAGGGCGAACCCGGCGCCGCCGCAGACGGCATCCAGGCACGACTGCAGGGCGAGGCCCGTCGAATCCTGATAGTAGTCAGGGAATCCGTGCACGGGATTGACGGGTCCCACGCCGAACAGTGGCGTGAAGCAAGTTGCTGTCGTAATTGCGGCTGCGGTCTTAGTTAGAAGGCATACTCCGAGCACAGACACGATCGCGCAGAGTGTTCTCATTGGTTCTCCCTTCCCCCCGCCTCGCTCCCTACTTGTCTCCAGAGAGTCTGTAAATTATCGAATACGCGCGAACGTGCCGCGAAATTCCCGTATGCCGCTCAAGGCGGAGGGAGGCTGTCTGAGGGGTGATTGATCGAGGCAGGGAAAGCGGCCGCGGAGAAGGGTGGAGGAGCGATCGGCGCGCCGACCGCTCCTCCATCATGGGTCAGCTCGTTACGGTGTGGCGTGGACCTCGAGGGCGGGAGGCACCCCGCTCCCCTCGCGGGAATTGTAGATCGCGCTGTCGGTGCTCGTGGTATCGATGGCGAAGCAGTAGACGCCGTCGCCCGGGATGGCCGGGCTCACGTCGAAGTCCACCACCTGACCTGTCGCGCAGGCGCCGAGTGTCGCCAGCGCCGGTCCGTCGATCGCCGGCTGGGTGTTCCACGTCATCGTGTGCTCATCCCAGCTGCAGTTCGTGATCGCGTGGATGGTCCCGCCCGTGACGCTTCCCGAGTTGGTCACGTTCGCAACCTGGAGCTTCAGGTGCGCGCCGGTGACGAGGCTCGCGCCGACGCCGCTCACGCTGACGCGGAGGAAGGTGTGCTGCACGCCGATGGTGCCGGGGTTCGTGGCAGTGCCGTTGTCCACGAAGATCTGAGGCTTCGTCCCGAAGTTCGTCGTTGGCAGGTCGGACTGGACGTAGGTATCGGCCAGGACCGTGCCCACCGGCCCCGCGGTCACCAGCGTGGTCGTGGTGGTGGCGCCCGGCGCCGGGGTCGTGGTGGTCGTCGTGGTCGGCACCTGAGCCGGCCCGCAGCCGCAGTCGGGCTCCACCTCGAGGGCGACCGACGGCTTGCCGGTCGTGGCCTCGCGGGAGTTGTAGTTGACGTTGTCGGTCGAGGTGCTGTCGAGCGCGAAGCAGTAGACGCCGTCGCCGTGGATGGCGGACGTGACGTCGAACTCGACGGGCTGCTTCAAGCCGCACTTGCCCGCCGTCGAGAGCACGGGGCCCATCGCAGGCTGGTTCTTCCAGGTGATCGTCTTCTCACCCCACGAGCAGTCGCTGACGGCGTGCATCTGCCCGCCGGAGTTGCTGTTGGAGCCGGTCGCCGACGCCACCTGCAGATGCAGCTTGACCGAGTGGACCGGATGCTGACCGACGCCGGTCACGTTGATGCGCAGGAAGGTGCGCTTGACGGGACTCGCATCCGCCGTCAGCACCTTGCTCGCGCCGGAGTTCGTCGTGGGACTGCCGGCATTCACCAGGGCATCGGCGATGACGGTCGCGACCGGCGCCGCCGGCGGGCAGACGGGCGGCGGGCCGCCCACGCAGGTGCCGCCGGCGCAGGTGTCGGCGGTGGTGCAGTCGTCGCTGTCGTCGCACGGCGAGCTGTTCGCGGTGTTCATGCAGCCCGTCGCCGGGTCGCACGAGTCCGTCGTGCACACGTTGCTGTCGTCGCAATTGAGGGCGGGCCCGCCCACACAGGCGCCGCCGGCGCAGGTATCCGCCGTCGTGCAGGCGTTGCCGTCGTTGCAGGACAGGGTGTTCGGGGTGCCGGCACACACGCTGGCCGCGCAGGTGTCGCCGGAGGTGCAGGGATTGAGGTCATCGCACGGCAGGGTGTTGGGCGTGTTCACGCAGCCGGTCGCCGGATCGCACGTGTCGGTCGTACACACGTTGCCGTCGACGCAGTTGGGCGGCGGGCCGCCGACGCAGACCCCGCCCGCACAGGTGTCCGCCGTGGTGCAGGCATTGCCGTCGTTGCAGGGCAGCGTGTTCGGGGTACCCCCCACGCACGCGGCGGCGCCGTCGCAGGTGCTGCCACTGATGCAGGGGTTGTTGGCGCAGGCCTGGCCGGCAGGCTCGAACTGGCAGGTCGGCGAGCAGCAGTCGCCGGCGACGAGGTTGCCGTCGTCGCACTGCTCGCCGAGGTCCACGACGCCGTTGCCGCAGACGTGGGCGATCTTGCCGATGAGGACGGTGAACTGGTTGGTCTGCACTCCGCCAGCCGGGAAGCCTGGCCCCTGGACACCGAAGACGTTCTGGCCGCAGGGGCTGCCGGTGACGGTCTGGGGCGCGGCCGGATTGCCGACGAAGCCTGCCGGCGGTGGGGGTGCCACCGCGGTCAGGAACGGTCCGATCCGACCGGTGGCGAGCGGCGTCCCGAAGGCCAGCGCCGGCCCCCCCGGGACCAGCGGAATGCGAGTGCTGTCCTGGGTGAAGTTGACCGTCCCGACGGCGTCCGCCTGGAGCACTTCCACCCCGTAGGGGTGCGTGATCGTATACGTGCCGCCGGGGGTCCCCCCCAGGATGCGGACACGGACGCGGCCGAACACGACCTGATCTCCCGGGATCACCAGGCTCCCGTTCGCGAAGGAGCCTTCGAACTGGTCGTTCAACACGGCCTTGATGGTCCCGACCGTGATCGTGCTGATCGCTCTCGAATAGAAGAGCTCGAGCGGGAAGTTGTCCGGGAACGAAACCGGCTTGGTCGGATCCGGTACGGCCAACGCCGGATCACAGACCAGGTCCAGGCAGGCCTGTAGGGCGAGGCCGTTCGAATCCTGGTAGTACTGCGGGAAGCCGTTGACGGGATCGACGGGCCCGAAGCCGAAGAGCGGCGTGAAGCACGTCGTCGGCGCGGCGGCATGTGCCGCCATTGCTAGACAACTTGTAATCAACATGCCTGCTATCACCAAGCGGGTTCTCATTGACGCTCCTTTGACGGTGGTGGACTTGGGGGAATCCTTCGGCTCTGGCCGATCATCCGCTGTGCGTCTGGAGCAACATGCTTGCCAGGCGGTCGAGCGGAAAATATGCGCATGCGACACATCGCTCGCTGCTGCGAAGGAGAAGATGTCGCAGTGGGCTGCGGAGACTGCGCATTCCGCCCGAGCAGAGCCCATGCACGGCTGCCATTTCGATCACGTGCGCCACGCTTTGCGGCTCTCGAGGACGGCCATTGCCCTACGGTGCCACCTGCACCGACACCTGCGGACGGCCCGCCGCGCTCTCGCGCGAGCTGTAGTCCGTGCCGTCGGTCGAGGGGGTGTCGATCGCGAAGCAATAGACGCCGTCGCCGTGGATGGCGGGAGTGACGTCGAATTCCACGGTCTGCCCCGGCACCACCATGCCGAGCTTCGCCAGCACCGGCCTGTCGATGGCGGGCTGCGTCTTCCAGGTGATGGTCCCCTCGTTCCAGGTGCAGTCCCTGACCACGTGGAGGCGGCCGCCCAGGGCACTCCGCGCGTTCCTCACCCTCGCCACCTGGAGCTGGAGGCGTACGGAGGTGACCCGGCGAGTGCCGACACCGCTCATGCCGACGCGGATGAAGGTGCGCTGCACGCCCCCCTTCTTCTTCTTCGGGAACCCAGCGTCCACGCACAGCAGCTGGTTGGTCCCGAAGTTGGTCGTGGGCCGGTCGTCTTGGACGAAGGTGTCGGCCAGAACGGTGGCGACCGGCGCCGGGGAGGCGAGCGTCGTCGTCGTGGTGCTGGTTTCGGACACGGTGGTCGTCGTGGTCGGCGGCGGTTCGGTGGTGGTGGTCGTGGACGTCGTCGTGGTCGTCGGCGCGGGCCCGCAGGGGCAGACGGCCGTGACCGCGACCTGGGGCGTGCCGACCGTCGCCTCGCGCGAGCTGTAGAGAGCACTGTCGGTCGAGATGGTGTCGAGCGCGAAGCAGTAGACACCGTCCCCGCTGATGGCGGGGGTCACGTCGAAGTCCACCGTCTGGCCCTGCGCCACGGCGCCGAGCACCGCCAGCACCGGCCCGTCGATCGCGGGCTGCGTGCTCCAGGTAACCGTGCGCTCGTCCCAGCTGCAGCCCGTGATCGCGTGGAGGACGCCGCCCGTGACGCTCTGCGCATTGGTCACGTTCGCCACCTGCAGCTGGAGGTGAGCGGATGAGACGCGGCGCGGGCCGACGCCGCCGACGCTGACCCGGAGGAAGGTGCGCTGCACGCCGGTGGTCCCGGGCGCCGCGGCGACGCCGTTATCCACGGCGAGGAGGCTGCTGGTCCCGAAGTTCGTGTCCGGCAGGTCGGACTGGACGTAGGCATCGGCCGTGACCGCGGCGAGCGGCGCATTGGTCGGGCAGAAGGGGGGCGGCCCGCCCACGCACACGCCGCCGGCGCAGGTGTCGGCCGTGGTGCAGGCATTGGCGTCGTCGCAGGGCGCCGTATTCGGCGTGTGGACGCAGCCCGTGGCCGGGTCGCACGAATCGTCGGTGCAGACATTCGCGTCGTTGCAGTTGGGCGGCGGGCCCCCGACGCAGGTTCCGCCCGCGCACGTGTCCGTCGTGGTGCAGGCGTTGCCGTCGGTGCAGGACGCGGTGTTCGCCGTGTTCACGCAGCCGAACGCCGGGTTGCAGGCGTCGTCGGTGCAGACGTTGGCGTCGTTGCAGTTGAGGCCCGGGCCGCCGACGCAGACGCCGCCGGCGCAGGTGTCGGCCGTGGTGCAGGCGTTGCCGTCGTTGCACGTCGCCATGGTGGGGGTGCCGCCCCCACACACCCCGGCGCCGTCGCAGGTGGTTTCGGCGAAGCAGGGGTTCGTGCCCGTGCACGGCGCCCCGGCCGGCTCGAGCTGGCACGTCGGATCGCAGCAGTCGCCGGCCACCGTGTTGCCGTCGTCGCACTGCTCGCCGGGCTCGACCATGCCGTTGCCGCAGACCGAGGCCTTCTTGCCCAGGACGGACCAGAGGTTCGTCTGGACGCCGCCGGCCGGCAGCCCCGGCCCCTCGACACGGAAGAAGTTCGTGCCGCACGGGCTGCCCGCGATCGGGTGAAGGATCGCCGGATCCCCGATGAAGCCGGCGGGCGGTGCCGGCGGGGTCGTGTCCCACTGGAGCCAGGTGCTGATCCAGGAGAACGGAGCGAGCGGGGTCGTGAAGGCGTTGAGCCCCGCCGGGCCGCAGGTCGGGGGAACGGAGAGGAGGCAGTCGTCGGTGAAGTTGATGCTGCGCCGTCCCGCCGCCCCCGCGGTCAGCGTGTGAACGCCGAAAGGGTGCGTGATGGTGTAGGTGCCGGCGGCCGGCGTGTCGATCCGGAAGCGCACGCGGCTGAAGACCGCCTGGTCGCCCGGGATCACTGCCGCGGCGCCGAAGGTGCCCGTGATCGCGAACACGAGCAGCCCCTTCCCGCCGCCCGGCATCGTCACGTCCGCGGTCACGAACGTGTAGAGGTGCTCGGCGAAGAAGTTGCCCGTGGCGATGTCGAGGGGCTCGGACGGGTGCGGCAAAGGAGGCAGGCCGCACAGCCGATCCGCCGGATCGAGGCACAGCCCCAGCCCGAGGCCGTTCTGATCGACGTAGTACGCGGGATACCCGAACGTCGCCTCGCTGATCGGGCCGAAGCTGGCCAGCCCCTGGTGGGGGCACGACTGCGCCCGGGCCGTCACCCCCGACCCCAGGGCAAGGATGCTCATCAGCGCGACGCTCTGCAGGGTCCTCATGTCCGTCTCCCTTTCTTACTGCGCGACCTGGACGACCATGGCGGGCCGCTGCGAGCTGCCCTCGCGCGAGTTGTAGATGGCGCTGTCGGTGGATGATGTGTCGAGCGCGAAGCAGTACGTGCCGTCGCCCGGGATGGCGGCGGTGACGTCGAAGTCCACGGTCTGCCCCTGCGCCACGGCGCCGAGCGTGGCGAGCGCCGGCCCATCTATCGCAGGCTGTGTGTTCCAGGTGATGGTGCGCTCGTTCCAGCCGCATCCCGTGATCGCGTGCAGCGTGCCGCCCGCGACGCTCTGCGCATTGGTCACCTTCGCGACCTGCAGCTGTAGGTGCGCCGAGGAGACCCGGCGCGTGCCGACGCCGCTGACGCTCACCCGGAGGAGGGCACGCTGCACCCCCGCGCCACCGGGCGCCGACGGGGAGCCGTTGTCCACGGCGAGGTACGTCTTCGTGCCGAAGTTCGTGGTCGGCTTGTCCGACTGGACGTAGGTGTCGGCCACCACGGCCGCGACCGGGGCGATCGCGGGCAGCGTCGTGCTCGTGGTGGTCGACGTCGTGGTCGTCATCGTCGGGCCGGCCCCGCACGGGCAGACGGCCGTGACGGCGACCTCGGGCTTCCCGGCGGTCGCCTCGCGGGAGTTGTAGAGGGCGCTGTCGGTCGAGGGGGTGTCGAGTGCGAAGCAGTAGACGCCGTCGCCGTGAATGGCGCCGGTCACGTCGAAGTCGACCGCCTGGCCCTGCGCCACCGCGCCGGCAGTCGCGAGCACCGGCCCATCGATGGCGGGCTGCGTCTGCCAGGTCATGGTGCGCTCGTTCCATCCGCAGTCCGTGATCGGATGGATGCGGCCGCCCGAGACGCTCTGGGCATTGGTCACCTTTGCGACCTGCAGCCGCACGCGGGCGCCCGTCACCTGGCGGGTGCCGACGCCGCTCACGCGCACGCGGAAGAAGGCGCGCTGCACGGTGGGGCCGGCGTCGGCGGCGGCGAGGGTGCTCGTCCCGAAGTTGGTGCCCGGGCTGCTCGACGATACGTAGGTGTCCGCCTCGACCACGGCCACCGGCACTCCCGTGGGGCAGATGAGCGGCGGGCCGCCCACGCACGTTCCTCCCGAGCACGTGTCGTTGGTGGTGCAGGCACTGCCGTCGTCACACGGCGCGGTATTGGGGGCGTGCACGCAGCCCGTGGCCGGGTCGCACGAGTCGATGGTGCAGACGTTCCCGTCGTCGCAGCTGCGTGCCGGCCCACCCGTGCACCGTCCATTCGAGCAGGCGTCGCCCGTGGTGCACGCGTTGCCGTCGTTGCAGGCGAGAGTATTCGGCGCGTGCATGCACCCAACGGCCGGATCGCAGGAATCGGTCGTGCAGACGTTTCCGTCGTCGCAGGCGAGCGGCGGTCCGCCGTGGCACGCGCCGTTCGAGCACGTGTCGCGCGTCGTGCAGGCGTTCCCGTCGTCGCACGCGGCCGTGTTGGGCGTCATGACGCAGTCGCCGGTCGCCGGGTCGCAGGAGTCGTCGGTGCAGACGTTGCCGTCGTCGCAGTGTCGCGGCTGGCCCATGCACCTGCCGCCGCCGCAGACGTCCCCCGCCGTGCAGGCATTGCCGTCGTCGCAGGGGGCCGTATTCGGTGTGTGGACGCAGCCGCTGCCCGAGTCGCAGGAGTCGTCGGTGCAGGGGTTGCCGTCGTCGCAGTCGAGCGATGGCCCGCCCACACATACGCCGGCTGCGCAGGTGTCGGCGGTCGTGCAGGCGTTGCCGTCCTGGCACGGGTTCGCATTGAAGCCGACGACCTGGCACGTCCCGGTGCCGTTGCAGGTGCCATCGTCGGTGCAGACGTTGGCGTCATTGCAGGCGCAGCCGCCCTGCTCGAAGAAGCAGATCGCCGAGCAGCAGTCGCCGCTCACGGTGTTGCCATCGTCGCACTCCTCGCCGGGGTCGACCACGCCGTTGCCGCAGAGGGCGCCCACCCCCAGTCCCCCACTGCCCTCGCCGAACTTGGCGCCGGTCATCTGTGCGCGCAGGAAGGCGACGATGTCGTCCTGCAAGGAGGAATCGAGCGCCTCGAATGCTTGCGCCGCGGCGACTGCCTCCGAGTAGCCGGCATTGTCCTGGACGGCCAGGTCGTACACGAGCGGCAGCGCATTTGGATTGTCGAAGAGCAGCTCGAGCGCGACCGTCCCGCCCGCCGGGATCGGCGCCTTGATGAGCCAGAAGGCACCTTGCCGCGAGCCGCCTCCGGGTCCACTGCCGTCGGCATTGAGGGCGTGAACGCCGCTGGTGATCGCCCCGGTGAGCACGACCCGGATCGGTGCGTTCGGGCTGGCGGCGATCGCATCCGCGGAAGTGTTGGTGAGCGTGACGGTCTGGGTGCTGACCGTCGACGCCCCGGCCGGCACGTCCGCCTGCGGGCCGAAATCCACCGTCACGCTGTCGAGCGACACGCCGCCGTGGGCGCGGATGACGGCGCGCAGGTCGGAGCCGAGACTGCCGTCCCTCGCGTAGGGGAAGACGCTCCCGGCGTCCCACAATTCGGCGGTCTTGGCGCGATCGGTGTTGTTGCTGAAGAGCCGGGCCCCCATCTTGTGGAGCTTGAAGTCGCCCCAGGTGCGGAGACCCGGCTGTCCCACGAACGACGCGAGGCCTTCGGCGACGTCGTCCGCATCGGACACGTGGTGCGAGATGCGAAGGGGCAGGCCGACGTTCGTCTGCGGGTTCGAGAGCACGAATTCCGTGTGCTCGAGCGGATGGAACGGCGTGTGGCACGACACGCAGGCGGCGCCGCCGTCGTCGATCGAGCGGCGGAAGAGGCGCTTGCCGCCCTCGACGGATTCATGCGTCACGCCGATCAGCGGCAGGAAGTCTTCGGGTGCCTGGTCGGGTGCGGGCAGGGTCATGAAGAAGGCCGTCTCGGCGGTCACCTCCCCGACACTCAGCTCGTTGACGACGCCGTCGCCGTCGAGGTCGCATCCCATCGCCTCGGCGAGCGAGACGGCGCCGTTACCGTCGGTATCGCACCGTGCCAGCGCGCTGGCCTGGGAACGGACGAACTCGGCCGACTGGATGCCGAAGAAGGTGTTGGAGACGTTGTTGAGCGTCGTCCGGATCGAGGCGAGGTGGCCGAGTGACCCGTGCGCGAAGGTGACGTTCTCGCCCCGTGCCTTCTTCTCCTTCACGAGCTCCTCGGCGCCGCCCGAGCCCCACAACGAGCCGGGGTTGATCTTGATCCCTCCCGGGAGCTCCCGCGTGTAGAGCCCTCGCCCGGCCGCCCCGGGGGCCGGCTGCGTGTGGCACGCCAGGCAGCGGGTGACGTCCTTCTGGTTGGCGCCCTGCTCCGGCTTCCAGACCAGCTCGAAGAGTGCCCGACCGACGACGGCGAGACGGTCCTGGTACGACCGCCCGCACGGACCCCAGTCGGGCGACAGCAGCCCTGCCTGGATCAGGCGCGTGAAATTCGCCTCGATCGCCGCCGGCAGCAGCGGAGGAGCGTTGTTCGTGCGCGCCGTATCGAGCTCCTCCTGATCGATGCGGACGATGTCACCCGTCGTATTGGGCCCGGAGGAGTTGACGGCGAACGGATCGGTGAGGATCAGCGGGATCACGTTTCCCTTGCCGTCGGGGTCGATGGGCGGAAAGCTGCTGTTGGCGGGAATGACGGGTGCGACCGGCGCGCCGCCCAAGTCTATTTCCGTGATGAGGAACGTCCGCGACTTGGTGAAGCGTTTCTCCGGGACGTCGAACTGGAACGGCTTCTCCAGGTTGAAGCGGCCGTTGTCGTTCAGCAACATGGCGAAGGCGTCCTCGGGCGGGATCGGCACGCCGTCGACCGCGACGGCCGGACAGTCGAGCCGAATCCCCGACGACGTGATCGGAAAGCCGCTGCTCCTCACGTCCGCGGCCGACCGGATGCTCGTGACGTCGAAGCCGTCCGGGACGTGGACCGTCCAGAGCTCCCAGATCGAGCTGTAGAAGGGCGTGCCCGGCGCGCGCGAGGCGACGAGGTGCGGCGCGCCGAGGACGTTCCCGGCCGAGTCCTCGAACTTGAAGAGGATCTGCGGATTGAACGGCCCATCCTCGATGTCGTAGGGCACGATGTTGACGACGTGGCCTTCCCAGAGAGCCTCTTCCACCGGCGAGGAGCCTGGATCGATCGTCGACCCGACGGGGACCACAGGGCAGTTGAGGAAGATGTTCGTCTGAACGTTGGCCCGCATCAGCGGGGATGACAGCAGCTTCGCCTCGGAGTCGAGGCGCGTGGCGGGGTCCGTCGGGTCGTACGAGGAGTCGACGGTGACCACGTGCATCTCCCAGATGGGGCTGAACAGGCGGGCGGTGAGGTCGCCCACCTCGACGCCGGGACCGGCGGCGTTCTTGGGGACCGCCTCGAGGATGGGCGGCTGCGCGATGCGCAGGCCGGTGGTCGCGTCGAAGAGCACGTATAGATCCGCGTGCCCGTCGCCGTTGGACTGCGACTGACCGTTCACGCGCGGCGGGAAACGCATCGTGACGACCTTGCCGTCTGCGAACACGTCGAAGTTCACGAGGTGAACCGGACCGTCGGGGATGGGCTCGAGCCGGGGATCGCCCGCGAACGGCCGGCCGACGTCCGGCAGGCTCGGCACTTGGGCGTCCGAGGTCCCGAGATCGGCGAGGATGATGCTCATCGCGAGGACGAGGGCCGCTGCGTGGGCATCCTTGAGCACGACGAGTAGACGGCGAGCGCGTTTCATCGACGTAAGTGGTAACACCGTGGTGATACGGGATCAACCCGCAGAGCTTGTGAAGTAGCATGCTAATTCTTGCAGGTCTCGCCGCCGGCTGCGAGATCGCGGTAGGCCACGCAGTATGCTGCGCGAGCGAGCCGCAACGTCTTGCGGCGACGTCGCGGTGCCTGCATGGTCGTGCTACTTCACGGCATAAGCACTGGCTTTGCCGACTGCGGATGCGCTGAGTCGTCGGCGAAGACCACGAGGGTCGTGCCGCTTCCGGGTGGGCATCCAGCGAGGATCGCGCACGCGCTATGCGGCCCCCGAAAGCAGACTCCAGGCCATGTCGGGAATCTCCGCACTCATGCTTCGGGATTTCCCGGATTGTGGAACTCTCGCGCCTCCTCGCAAGCGGTGACGGAGTCGCATCCCGCTGCGCGTAATTCCCAATGGTCCCTTGGGTAATTGCGAATTTACGGGGCAATCGCTTCCGATTAAGACACGGCGAGTCCAAGGCGGTCTCGAAGACGCCGTCTTGGATGGTGGAAAAGAATGGGGAAGCTGATGCCCGCGCCGTAAATTCTCTCAATGAGAGGACGACGAAGCTCGGATCCATCGCGGCGTTGTCGCTGCGAAAACATAACAGGGAGAGAACTGAACATGAAACCGATAGCGAGATACGTGACTGGCGTCATGGTGCTGCTGTGCGCGGTAGTCGCCGGCAACGCCCGGGCGCAGGTATGTAACGCCCCATTGCCGGAGGTGAGCGCGGCGATCATCCCCGCGAACGGCTTCCCGCTGTACTACGTGGATGCCAGTGGGCTGGCGCTGCAGCCGTGCCTCAACCTGGCCGGGTGCGGGGCGCTGGCGGCCACCCTTCCCAACCCGCTGGCGCCGATCTCCTTCCCGGCCAATTTTCCGCCGGAGTCCTTCTATGCCCGGGCGGTTGCGAAGTTCACGGCCGGCACGGTCAGCGGTCTCTACACTGCGGCCCTCGAAGGGACCTTCTTCAACGGCGTGGTCGCGGCGGGGAACCAGATGGTCTTCACCCGGGTCCGCGTCAATCTCGCGGGCCTTCAGCCCAATGCGGTCTATACCGTGACCCACCCGTATGGCGTAAAGTCGCTCACGACGAACGCTCTCGGTGCCGTCGTCGACACGGTAACGGTCGGCGCGATACCGATCTCGCTCCTACCGACTGCGTTCTCGCTGGCGCTCAACGGGCCGGTCGGCTCGACCTTCCTCACGTGGGATACGGCTCCACCCGCCGGCTTCATCGGTGATGGGCTGACTCCCCACACCATCACCGGGAGCCCCTGCGGCACCAACTTCGTCCAGGTGACGGGGCCGGGGCTCCCCATCGGCGGCGTGGGCACGAATCTGTTCACGATCACCGGCCAAACGATCAACGTCTGTGGCAACGGGGTCCTCGACGCGGGCGAGCAGTGCGACGACGGCAACACCCTGGCCGGTGACTGCTGCTCGCCGACGTGCAAGTTCGAGCCGCTCGGCTCGCCCTGCACCGCCGCCAGCGTCTGCACCAACAACGCCTGCAACGGTGCCGGCGCGTGTGGCTTCCTGAGCTTCAACGCGATTCCCTGCAATGACGGCAACGTGTGCACGGTCGGCGACACGTGCACCCTCGGCGCCTGCCTCGGGACCCCGGCGAACTGCGACGACGCCAACGTCTGCACCACCGACATCTGCACGCCGCCCGCCGTCGGCTGCGTGCACCTCGCCAACGCGCTCGCGTGCGACGACGGTAAAGCCGCCACCACAGGCGACAGCTGCTCGGGCGGCAAGTGCATGGGCTTCACCGCGGATGCGAAGCTCACCCTCATCGCCGGCGAGAACCCGAGCCTCGCGGGCTTTCCGGCGGTGGGCGACGCCCGCACCGACGGAACCAGCGTCCGGGTGAGCCTCACCAACATGGATCCCGCCCGCTTCCCCGTGGGGTGTGCCGGTTCGACCATCACCGTGGGCGGCATCTCTGGCACGGCAGCCGTGACCCCGTTCGCGTCCCAGGCTGTCCCGCTCGTGCGGGCGACGGCGGTCAACTTCCAGGTACCCGGCACGGTGGCCGCCGGCAGTACGGCGCAGATCCGGCTCAGCTGCGCGGTCGGCGCGGTCGTGCACTCGACGCGCTGGTCCGGCGTCCTGGCTGCGGCGCCTCCGCCTCCGCCCGCCCCCTGCGTCCCCACGACGTGCGCGGCGCAGGCAAAGAACTGCGGCACGATCCCCAACGGCTGCGGCGGCACGCTCACCTGCGGGGTCTGCACCGCGCCGCAGACCTGTGGCGGCGGTGGCGTCGCGAACGTCTGCGGCGTCGGCGCCCCCGCTCCCGCGACCGCGGCGCTCACCCTGACGGCCAGCGGCCGCGCTGGCGAGACCGTCTCCTCCACCCCGGCCGGACTGAGCGTGCCCGTCGGGTCCACCGGCTCCGCCACCTTCCCCGTCGGGACCAGCATCACCCTCGGGGTGACGAACGGTCGGTCCGTGATCTGGTCGGGGGTGTGCAGCAGCGGCGGCGCCAAGACTCCTACCTGCACCTTCACCCTGAACGCCGCGGCCTCCGAAACCGCGAGCGTCCAGTAGGCACGAGAGCGGTCCCTCGACTCGGGCCGTCCATGACGGACGGCCCGGGCTGAGGGGCGAATCACAGCACCAAGCGGTTCGGAATCAAGATGAAACGTCAACTCAACGAGACAACAAAAACGCAACACGAACCTGCGAAGCTGGCCCGAGAGGGGGGCGCCGGCGGAGCAAAGAGGGGAAGAACGATGCAACGATTCACAGCAACTGTAGCGAGTCTGGTCATGCTGCTCGGCGTGGCGAATTACGCGGCTGCGAGAGGCGGCGTGCCACCGGCGCCCGTCGCGTGCACGGTGCCCCTGGCGGGTTTCGGGCCGATCGACCCGGCGAACGGCTTCCCGATGTACTATCAGGATTCGACCGGGCTGGCACTGGCACAGTGCCTGGACCCCGTCTGTGCCGGCCCGGCGTTCCTCACCACGCTGCCGAATCCGGCTCTCCCGGTCTCCTTCCCCAATAACTTCCCGGTGGAGATGTTCTATTCCCGGGCGATCGCGAAGACGACGGTCGGCGCCGTCAGCGTGCTCTACACCGCGGCCGTCGAAGGAACTTTCCTGAACGGCGTGGTCGCGGCGGGGAACCAGATGGTCTTCAGTCGCGTCCGCGTCCGCGTCGCGGGTCTTCAGCCCGGTGGCGTCTATACCGTGACGCACCCCTACGGGGTGAAGACGTTCACGGCGGACGGCCTCGGCGTGATCAACGACACGGTGACGATCGGCGCGATTCCGGTCGGGCTCGTGCCGACGGCGTTCTCGCTCGCGCTCACGGGCAACGTCGGGCCGTTCCTGCGCTTCGCGACCGGCCCCGTGCCGCCGCCCGCGGGCACGATCGGCAACCCCGTTTCGCCCCAGACCGTGACTGGCAGCAGCTGTGGCCAGAACTTCGTCAGCATCGTCGGCCCCGGACTGCCGGTCGGCATCTCAACGAACCTGTTCTCCACGATCATCGGGAAGGTCGCGCAGACCTGCGGCAACGGTGTCGTCGACCTCGGCGAGCAGTGCGACGATGGCGCGGCCAACGGGACGCCCGCGTCCTGCTGCTCGGCCACGTGTAAGTTCAAGGCGGCGGGAAGCCCGTGCGCCAACCCGAACCCGTGCATGACAGCCACCTGCAACGGCGCCGACGTGTGCGTGGCCACCCCGAACACGGCGCCCTGCAACGACGGCAATGCCTGCACCACGGCGGACGTCTGCACGGCCGGCGTCTGCGTCGGAGGCCCGGCGCTCGGCTGCAACGACGGCAACGTGTGCACGGCCGACTCGTGTAACCCGGCGCTCGGCTGCGTCCACACGCCGGTCAGCCTGCCCTGCAACGACGGCAATCCCTGCACCTCCGCCGACACGTGCGCCGCCGGGGCGTGCGTCGGTACCCCCATTCCCGGCTGCACCTGCACGCCCACGACCTGCGCGGCCCAGGGAAAGAACTGCGGCACGATCCTCGACGGCTGCGGGGGCACGCTCACCTGCGGCACCTGCACCGCACCGCAGATCTGCGGCGGCGGAGGCACGGCGAACGTCTGCGGTCCGACGCTCACCCTGACCGCCACCGGCCGCGCCGGTGAGACCGTCTCCTCCACCCCGGCCGGCCTGAGCGTCGCGGTCGGGACCACCCGCTCCGCCCCCTTCGCGCCCGGGACCAGCATCACCCTCAGCGTCACCAACGGCCGGTCCGTGCTCTGGTCGGGGGTGTGCAGCAGCGGCGCGAACAAGACCCCGACCTGCACCTTCACCTTGAACGCGAACGCCTCCGAGACCGCGAACGTCCAGTAGGCACCGAGCAGCGCCCCGCCTATCGCGCCCTCAGCTCGGGCCGTCCTCAAAGACGGCCCGAGCTGATGCGTGAGTATCTGGCGAAGCGAATAAGTACCAAGTGCGTGGGAGGCCGGGGCGGAAGCCCTCCGGCCTCCCCGTGCGTTCGGGATCCGAGCCGCTCGGTCCGCCAGCCCGTGTACCCGCGCGGCGTGTGCCTTCTGTACAGCCGTCAGCTCGCTTGCCGAGCGGCGCCGAGGCCTCGCGTCTCCCGAAACTTGGGACTGTCCCGATCGACGATTCGCGATTTCCCGACTCGATTGTCGTCGAACCCCGAGCGGGGATCGGTCGGCTCGTGGGTAATTGCGAATTTACGGCTCAAGCGCTGGTGAACTAAACATGGTGCAGCACATGCGCGTCCGCGATGATGCGTCATGGTGGCATCACGAATCAGCGCGGACCAAAAATTCGTCAAGGGGGGACACATTAATGTCACGTCACAATATCTTCAGAGCGCTGAGCAAGAGATCGACAGCTCGATGGGCAATCGCCTCGAGTATGTTGTTGCTCCTTGCACGGTTTCCAGCTCCTGCGCACGCGGTCTTGCCGTGCACGACGCCGCTGTTCGGCTTGGGGCCCGTCGATCCCGTCCACGGGTTCCCGCAGTACTACCAGGATTCGACGGGGCTCGCGCTGCAACCCTGCCTGGACCTGGTCTGTGACCCGGCCCTGCCGGTGCCCGATCCGACCCTACCGGTCTCGTTCCCGAACAACTTTCCGGACGAGTTCTTCTATTCCCGCGTCATCAACACCATGACCGTCGGAGCCATGAAGGTGACATACGTCGCCGCCCTCGAAGGCTCCTTCGCGAATGGTGTCGTGGTCGCGGGCGACCAGGTCGTATTCGCCCGCCTCCGCTTCCGCATCCTGGGCGCAACGCCCAACGCGACGTACACCTTCACCCATCCCTACGGGGTGGACGTCGTCCAGGCGGATGGCGTCGGGTTCGTCAACTCCACCACGGATGTCGGCATCGTGCCGATCGGGCTCCTGCCGACGGCGTTCCAGCTGGCCATCGGTGGTCGGGTGGGGCCGTTCATGACCGCGGTGGCACCCCCACCGCCGGCGGGCCTGGTCGGCAATCCGGCGGCGAACCAGACCGTCACCGGAAGCGCGTGCAATCAGAACTTCGTCCGCGTCGAGGGGCCCGGGTTCCCTGTGGGTGGGCAGCAGAACAACCTGTTCAGCACCATCATCGGCAAGATCGCCCACATCTGCGGGAACGGGGTGCTGGACCTCGGTGAGCAGTGCGACGACGGCAACCTCGTGGCCGGCGACTGCTGCTCGCCGCTCTGCATGTCCGAGCCCCTCGGCCAGCCCTGTGGCGCGCCCGACGTGTGCGTCAACAACGCCTGCGACGGCGCCGGCACCTGCGCCTTCGTGAACTTCACCGCGGCGCCCTGCAACGACGCCAACGTCTGCACGGTGGCTGATACCTGCACCCTGGGGGCGTGTGTCGGCGCGCCAAACACCTGCGACGACGCCAACGTGTGCACGACCGACTTCTGCACGCCGCCCGCCGTGGGCTGCGGGCACCTCAACAACGCGCTGGCGTGCAACGACGGCAACGCCACCACCAGCGGCGACAGCTGCTCGGGCGGCGGGTGCATGGGCGCCGTCCGCCGGGCGACGCTCGCCCTCGTCGGCGGCGAGAATCCGAGCCTGCCCGGCTTCCCGGCGGCGGGCGACGCCCGCACGGATGGAACCAGGACGCGGCTGAGCCTCATCAACATGGATCCCGCCCGCTTCCCGGCCGGCTGTACGGGTGCGACGATCACCGTGGGCGGCATCTCGGGCACGGCAACGGTGACCCCGTTCGCTGCCCGGGCAGTTCCGCTCGTGCGGGCGACGGCGGTCAACTTCGTCACCAACGGCACGGTGGCCGCCGGCAGCACGGCCGCGATCCGGGTCCGCTGCACCGTCGGCGGGGTGACGCACGAGACCCGCTGGTCGGGGGTGCTGGCCAACGCTCCCGCTCCGTGCACGCCCACGACCTGCGCGGCCCAGGGAAAGAACTGCGGCACGATCCCCGACGGCTGCGGGGGCACGCTCACGTGCGGTGTCTGCACCGCGCCGCAGACCTGTGGTGGCGGGGGTGTCGCGAACGTCTGCGGCGTCGGGGCTCCCGCTCCCGCGACCGCGCTGCTCACCCTGACCGCCACCGGCCGCGCCGGCGAGAGCGTCCGCTCCACCCCGGCCGGGCTGAACGTCCCCGTCGGGACCACCGGCTCCGCCAGCTTCGCCGTCGGGACCAGCATCACCCTCAGTGCGACCAACGGCCGCTCCGTGATCTGGTCGGGGGTGTGCAGCAGCGGTGGCATCAAGACCCCGAGCTGCACCTTCACCCTGAACGCCGCCAGCTCAGAGACGGCGAACGTTCAGTAGGCGCCGCGGCGTTACAAATCCAGCGAGACAGCACGGGGGCCCGACGACCGAAAGTCGTCGGGCCCCCGCTGCTTCTGCAGCTCCTTCGCGGTGGGGTCACCTCCACCATCGTGACCTGCCAACACGCCATCACCCCTCCCCATCTCGGCCTCGATGGCGGGTCTGGAGAAAGGCGCGTGGTGGCGCTATCGGTCCTCCCGCGGTACCATCCACAGCTGCTATGACACTACTCGACAGGTACCGCGACGCTGTTCTTCGGGTCGCGGCACGCTACGGGGCGACGAACCTGAGGCTCTTCGGTTCGGCGGCCCGCGACCGGGCAGGTCCGGAAAGCGACCTTGACTTGCTCGTGGCGATACCGAACGGATTCAATCGAGTCGCGTCGAGCGCTTGGCGGCAGCTGGCGTGGCGGGGTCGTAGGCTGCCGCGGCCCGAGTGAGGATATCCTTCGTCTCCGCCGCGAGAAGAGTTTCAAGGTCGCCCTCTCTGAACCAAGCGATTGTCTTGACCGATTGGAGTCCACTGGCCCGATTGCCGTACAGAGCCAGGAGCGCCGCGACGCCCTCGCTGATGCTGAGCCCCGAGGCGAGCAGCGCGGCGATGTCGACGTAGTCACGGGGCTCGATTCGCTGGGTGACGGTCGCGAGCTTGGTGCCCAGCAGATCGAGGCGCGAGGCAATCCGTGCGAGGCCGGCGATGCGTACAGGCTCTCCCACGCGGCCGAAGTCGATCCCTCCGAAGAAGGACAGCTTGATCGGTCCGCCGCCCATCTCGGCTGCGACCGTCAACGTGTTGGGTTCGTCCTGCAGTGTCTTGGCGTCGGCCAGCAGTCGGCAGCTCTGCCGTAGCGCGTTGCGGTCCAGGTCATCCGACGAGAAGAAATCGAAGTCGTGCGACTGCCGGTGGCCGAGGTGGAGGGCGATCGCGGTGCCTCCGTACAGCACCCAACCGGGCGGAATCGTTTCCAGGTGTTGTTCCCAGAAGGCCCGTTGTGCAGGAGGCAGAACGTCGAGGTGGATCACCTGATCTCCGATCGCGATGGGTCCGTCAAACCGAAGCGGAGGCGCCAGAAGTGCTCTGACTTGGCGTCGATCTCGCCCGGTCGCGCTTCGATCAGAGCGCGGCGCAGCGCTTCCTCGCCCCAGATCTGCTCGGCGAGGACATAGTCCTCGGGCCTGCCAAAGCGGAGGATCTGTCGGAGCAGCCTGCTGGTCTCAGCGAGGGTGAGCGCGGGCTCCTGCCACCACACGTAGGTGCGAGCAAGGCGCTCGGCGTCGGCAGCACGATCCACGTACCCATTATATCAGCAATGGCGTGGGGATGCCGGCGCATGGGCGCGGCTCCCAGCTCGACCATAAGCGACTTCGTCCCCTCCCTCCTGCCGGGCGCTCGCTGGAGGCGGAAGAATCGCCCGTCCTTGGGGATTCCCGGCCGCGTGTTGGGGATACCGCTGTACCTGCCTTCGCAGCCAGCTGGGCGAACCCATGCCCCTTCGCGGGAAACCGCGAATCGCCACCCACTGCACGCCTTGCTCTGCTATGCGGAGGGCGGTCATCGAAGGTTCAAGGCGAATAACAGGCAATCAAGCAAGGCGACAAGTATAGGGCAGCAGGAGAAGGAGGCGCTTCCATGCATCTGCTGAAATCTCGTGTGCCGAAGCTCTGGCTGACGGCGAGGCGAAACCGGCAGGAGATCGTCAAGGCGGGCCTGAATCGGCGCGAACTGTTCAAGATGGGGCTGCTCACCAGCGGCGGCTACCTGGTGGCGAAGAGCGGCCTCAGCGCCTGGGCGAGTGGGGGATGCGACACGGGCGAGTGCCAGCTCGGCTGCAGCCCGCCCACCGCCCCCTTCATAGACCCGCTCCGCATTCCGCCCATCCTGCCGCAGCGAGCCGTGACGGAGTTCAGGCCCGCGCCGCAGGAATGCCCGAACAACGCCATCAACCCGGCGACCGGGCTCCCCTTCGAAGGCCGCGGCCAGTTCAACGGCGTCCTGCGGCCGGGAACGGACTGCTTCCAGTTCTTCAAACGGTTCCCTCCCCGGGAATTCTTCATCACCCGGATGAGGGAGAACGCGCGCTTCCGCATCACGTCCGATCCGCGCATCCCCGCGCAGACCATCTGGGGCTTCAACCTGGGCGGGAACGACCCGGCGGTCACTCCCGGCCCGACGATCGTCGACCGCTACGGGACCCCGAAGCTGGTCCGGCGCGTCAACGAGTTACCGCCGCAGGCGCAGAATGGCGGCTTCGGGGTGCCGGAGACCTCGACCCACTTCCACAACTTCCACGACGCCCCCGAGAGCGATGGAGGCCCCTGCCGCTTCTTCTTCCGGGGCCAGTACTTCGACTACCACCGCACCGGGGAGCTGCCCGGGTTCGACGACCCCGGTACCGACCCGGACGAACGCATTCTCGAGGCCGAGAGCACGCTCTGGTACCACGACCACCGCGTCGGGCACACGGCGGCGAACGTCTACAAGGGGCTGCTGGGTCTCCACCTGCTCTTCAACGAGTTCGACACGGGCGACGAGAATACCGGCTTCCGGCTCCCGAGCTTCCCCGAGTTCGACATCCCGCTCGCCCTCACCGACAAGCTGATCGACCCCGGCACGGGGAAGATCTGCTTCGACCTCTTCGGGCTCGACGGGCTCATCGGCGACAAGCTGCTGGTCAACGGCGTCCTCCAGCCGTTCTTCGAGGTGCAGAAGCGCCGCTACCGCTTCCGGGTCCTCGACGGTGGGCCGTCGCGCTTCTACGAGCTGTTCCTCACTAATCCCGACAACCCGAGTCAGACGATCCCCTTCTGGGTCATCGCCAACGACGGCAACCTCCTGCCGCGACCGGTGCAGATGCCGACGTCGTCGGGCAGCAGCGTCCGCATCGGCGTGGCCGAGCGCGTGGATCTCATCATCGACTTCAAGAAGCTCGCCCGCGACCTCGGCGTCAAGCGTCTGTGGCTGGAGAACCGCCTCGAGCAGGTGAACGGCCGGGCGCCGACGGGCAAGATTCTGCCCGCCGGACGGCGCGAGAACGTGCTGGTGGAGTTCCGGCTCGTGGGCAACGCCGTGCGCGACGACAGCGTCGACCCGGCCGACCCGAGCGTGCGGTTCTACGCCCTGCCGACCCGGCCGACCCCCCGGATCACGCGCCGGTTCCGCTTCGAGCGGCAGAACGGCCAGTGGGCCGTGAACGGTCGCTTCGCGGACTGCGACCAGATCCGCTTCACGGTGAACCGGAACTCGGCGGAACGCTGGATCCTGCAGAACAACTCCGGGGGCTGGCAGCACCCCATCCACATTCACCTGGAGGAGTTCCAGATCGTCCGGCGCAACGGGCAGCTGATCCAGCCGGGGAATGTCGAATTCTCCCGGAAGGATGTCGCACCGCTGCATTTCAACGAGCAGATCGAGCTGGTGATGCGCTTCCGGGACTTCCGCGGCGACTATCCGATGCACTGCCACAACACGATCCACGAGGATCACGCCATGATGCTGCTGTGGGCGGTGCAGGACGACGCAAACGACAACAATACCCGGCCGTAGCGGGACTCTGGAGCCGGGCGCAGGAAGCCTAGAAGAACAGGTGCAGCTCGGCCCAGATCTCGTTCTGGTTCAGCCCCGGCTGGTTGCCCGGCGCGTTGTTGATGCGGTACTGGATGCGCGGCTGGATGACGCGGTTGATGAACGGCTCGGCGCCGATCGCATAGCGGGTCTGGTCCCGGTTCTGCGTCACCTTCACGAAGTCGAATGTGCCGCGCAGGTTGAGCCAGTCGAGGAGGAGCAGGTCCACCTCGGCGTAGGCGGCAAACTTGTCGCGCTTCGCGCGGGTCGCGACGGTGCGGTCGTCGATGATGTCCAGCTCGCCGAGGTAGGTGAACTTCCAAATGTTCGAGCCCGCGTAGAAGGCGCTGACGTCTCGCTTGTTCGACTGGCGGGCGAACGACGCCCCGCCGACGACGTTGCGGACGACCGGCACGTCCTCGAACACCCCGTAGCCGTTGAAGGTGGCCTGCACGTCCTTGTCGCCGGGCTTGCCGTTGGTGACGGTGGTTGCGAAGAAGAACGGTCCGGGCGCGATGCCGAACTCGCCCCCGTCGTCGGGGTTCTGGAACGTGAAGCCGCTGCGCGCCCGGATGAACGCCTCGTCGTCGAGCACCCGGAGGCCGAAGGCGGGGAACATCTTGCCGGCCTTGAAGTAGGCGTCCCACGGCAGGAAGCCGTGCAGCAGCCCGAAGGCTTCGCGGGTGCTGGCGCCGCCGTTCAGGTTCTCGTCCAGGTAGAAGGTGGCGATGTCGGGGAAGAGATCGACCTGGAGATAGCCCAGCAGCTGGTTGACGGCGGTGTCGTTCGACTTGACGTGCCTGCGAAAGGCCTCGTTCTCCGGAACGCGGCCGAGGCTGTCGGGGCGGTCATCGAACACCGTGGTGTTGCGCACGAAGAGATCGCCGCCGACGGAGACGTACGAGTTGAGCTCGCCGTTGAACGGCTTCGTACCTGGCGGAATCGGCAAGAGGTCGAGATCGTGCTCGATGTCGTGCGCGTGGATGTGCGCGAAGGCCGTGCGCTTCCCGCCGCCCGTCTGGTTGGTGTGGCAGGCGCTGCACTTCGCACCCTCACGTACCATGAGGTAGGGCTCCGCGCGCGCCTGCGACGCGACGAGACCGACGGCGGCGAGCGCGATCGCCGCGATGCGGACTAGTTGTTCAGTGCGCATTCGGTCACCCATTGGCGGATGGCGGCGATGTCGTCGGCCGACAAGCACCGGGCTCCGTTGAGCGGCGCGCCCGGACAGCCCTGCGGCATTATGATGCCGGAGATGTTAGGCCCCCCCTCGATCTTGTGGACGATGTAGCTCTGGTCGGGCTTGCCGGGTAGAAAACGCTTCAGGTTCGGCTGCTGGGCCGACTTCACGTTGACGGTCTGGCCGTAGGCCTGACCCACGGACAGGTCGACGGGCCCCGTCGGGACGGGACCGACGTGGCACCCCGCCAGGGCGCAGGAGCGGTTGAAGATGGGCTGGATGTTGGTGGCGAAGGAGACCGTGGTCGTCGCCGGCGGCTTGCAGGCCGGCTTCGGGGCGCCCCCGCTGCCACCGCCGCCACTGCCGGCGCATGCGGTCAGCAGGCAGCTGACCGCCAGCAGGGCGACCTCCGCCACGCCGAGTGTCCGCATCCCCTCCTCCTCGGGACGGCCCCGGTCCGTGGAGCCGATGGGCGCTCTTAGCCCACGGTGGGCTTGAAATCAAGAAGAACGGAGGTCGCCTCTAAGAGGCGCCGCCGGGGCGCACCAGGATGGCCAGGCGGACCAGCTCGGCGAGGGACTGGACCTTCATCTTCTCCATGACATGCGCCCGGTGCACCTCGACCGTCTTCTCGCAGAGACCGAGGTCGATGGCGATGACCTTGTTGGTGTTGCCGCTCACGACCAGCTCCATCACCTGACGCTCCCGGGGCGTCAGGCGGGCCACCCGGGCGGCGACCTCGGCCCGCTCGGCCTCGGCCCGGCGGCGCTGCCGGTCGACCTCGAGCGCCTCCCGGACCCGGTCGAGGAGAAGCTGGCGGCTGATCGGCTTCTCGAGGAAGTCGATCGCGCCGGCGCGCATGGCGCGCGCGGCGGTCGTCACGTCGCCGTAGCCGCTGATCATGATGACGGGAAGCTGCGCGTTGCGGGCGACGAGCTCGTCCTGGAGGTCGATGCCGCTCAGCCCGGGCATCCGGAGGTCGACCACGAGGCACCCCGCTCGACTGCCGTTCTGCGTCTCGAGGAACTCCTGCGCGCTGGCGTAGGTCTCCACCGGGAGGTTCACGGAGCTGACCAGCGAGCGCAGGGTCTCGCGCATCTCCGTGTCGTCGTCCACGATGTAGACGGTGGGCGTGAGCGGCGCGGGCCGCACGCCGTCGCGCTGCTGGCCGCGCGGGGCGTAGCCGGTGCCGCGCACCGGCGGCTCGCTCCAGCCCGACTCGCCCTCTGCGCGCACGCTCGAGAATCGCTCGGCACGCGCGGCCGGGGATGTGGCTCTCACAGGCACCGCTTGCAGGTTTCGCTGGGGCATCTTCATGGTGGTAATCACTAATCCACCTAGTGGCCGGTGTCAATGCCTTTTCTATGTGACATCTCTGGGCGGTCCACATGGGAGAAAGCGTGTCGCAATAGCTTGCGAGTTGAGGCAGAGCGCACGCCGGACGCTGTGCGGCTTGCGGCCCGACTCGCAACGGGCTGCGAATTTCAGGCAGCCTGACGCGTTTCGAGTGGCCCGGATCGGGGCGGGGACTGGTCCAGCCTGAGGGCGGCGGGAGCCGGGAGGCAGCGGCGGCGAGCTAGCTAGCAAGCCGACAGCTGTCAAGCATTCCCGGGAATGACAATCGCGAAGCGGTCCTGCCGGCCGTACGCGAAGGCGTCCTTCTGCGAGCCGGTCAGCACGTCGAGGCGGAAGCCCTTGATCGCCCCGCCGCAGTCCTCGGCCTGGAACCAGCCGAGACCCTCGATCCAGACCCGGGACCCGTAGGGGATCAGAGCCGGATCGACGGCGACGATGCGCGAGGCCGGATCCGCGGGCATGAGCGTCGCCGTGAGCCCGTCGTCGTCGCTCCCGTACTTCGGGTCGCGCGGCAGGTACTTGGTGACGGTGAAGCGGCGTCCCCAGGACTTGGTGCCGATCGTGGGGGCCTCCTCGGTCGCCGCCAGGATGTTCTCGTGGCTCCGGGCGAGCGCGGCCAGCGCGACGCCGGAGCGCGCCGCGTTCTTGCGACACTCGTGCACCTGCTGCTCGCAGCGGCCCACCGCCGCGGCCATGGTGCCCGAAACGCTCGTGAGGCACAGCCGTTCCCAGCACGCCGTGAGCGTCGACGCGACCGAGCCCACGAAGAAGACCGCTGCGGCCAGCGTCCGGCGACGGTGGGAGGCCCGGAGCCGCGCGTTGGCGCTCTCCAGGCGGCTCAACTCCCGCGGGTCGAGAACGACGGCGGTTCCCCAGTCCGGACGCTCGGTGAAGGCGCTCGAAGATCCCATGATCCTTCTCGCGGTGAGTATCCGAGCCATGACGGGGTCCGGTCAATTCGGAAAATCGGCAATCGCGCCCGTGGCACTCCCTAGAATGGCTGCGGGCTAACGGGCGGGCGGCCGCGTTACTGTACGTAGCCGAGGGCACGCAAGCGCTGTGTCTCCGCGGGCTGCAGCTTGATCGACTCCGAAGAAACGGTCGGCCCGGCCGCCGCCTCGTAGCCGTCGAGGAGCGCCGCCAGGCGGGTCGCGACCTCCGGATGGGCCGCACGCTGGTCGTTCGCCTCCGTCGGATCCGCGTCGAGACGGAAGAGCTGCTCGCGGGGCAGGCCTTCTTTGTCGGCGAGGATGAGCTTCCACCCTTCGGCCACGACGCACCGGATGACAGGCTTCACCTCGTTGTGACCCATCAGGTAGGCGAAGCGAGGCGGGGCGCTCGCGCGGCCTGCTTCCTGCAGCGGATGGCCTTCGCACGTCGGGCAGCCCTGGCCGAGCGCGCGCAGGATCGTCGGCATGATGTCGATCGAGGCGACCGGCTCGTCGACGACGGCGGGCGCGTGCTGGTTCGGATATTTGACGAGCAGCGGCACGTGGAGGAGCGCCTGGTAGAGGGAGTTCGAGTGGCGCCAGAGGCCGTGGTCGTAGAACTGCTCGCCGTGGTCGGCGGTGACGATGATGAGCGAGCGGTCGAAGAGGTCGAGCTCGCGCAGGCGGTCGAACAGCCGGCCGAGCTCCGCGTCGGTGTAGGTGATCGCGCCGTCGTAGAGCGCGACGAGGCCGTCGTGCTGCCGCGGCGAGAGACGCACGCCGGTCTTGAGAGCCCAGTAGCTCACGTAGTCGGCGCGCGTGAACCCGGCGCCCTCGCCCGCGACGTAGTGGAGCGGCGCCTGGTACGGTCCGTGCGGATCGACGGGCTGCAGGTAGAGGAAGAGGGGCGCCTGGCTCCGGCGCGCCTTCAGCGTGTCGGCCGCGTCGTTCACCAGCGTGCCGAAGGGGACGTAGGCGTACGAGGGCAGCCAGTCGCGCAGGCGGAAGACGTCCCACGGGTCGAGCCGCATCGCGAGCTTCATGAAGTCGTACAGCATGAGCTCGTCGTCGGTGTTGTAGAGGTGGAACTCGTCGAAGCCCTGGGTCATGCCGTAGCGGGCGCTCACCCACGGGTTGGCGCTCTCGCCGATGGTCTCGTAGCCCTGCTTCTGGAGGACCTCGGGCAGCAGGAGGAGGTCCTGGCTCAGCCGGCGGGTCTCGCTCACGCCGCCGTGCCGATACGGCGTGAGGCCGCTCAGCAGGCTCGGCACCGACTGCCAGGTGCTCGGCGCCTGCGAGCCGCAGGCGGTGTAGACGGTGGCGGTGCGCGCAAACTCCTCGAGGCGGGGCGTGGTGCGTACCGGATAGCCGTACACCGACAGGTGATCCGCGCGCAGCGTGTCGATCGTGACCCAGATGATCGGCGGTGCATCGGGACGGGCGATCGTCGGCCGGGCGACCGCGCCCTCGGCGGAGCGCGAAGGCCCTCCGAGCGCCGAGGCTGCCACGATCGCGAGCGGGACGAACCACGAGACGGCGACGAGACGCGTGCTGGCCACGGCGCTCCTGACCGTCAGGCGGTAAAGGAGGGTGAGCAGCAGGGGCCAGGCCAAGACCAGCGCGAGCGCCACGGGAGTCGGGTGATCGAGGGGGATCGCGGAGGTGTTCACGAGGAGCTTGGCGGCGAGCACCAGCGCCGGGACGTAGGCTGCGAGGAGGACGGTCGCGGCCGCGCGTCGCGGCATCCCCTCGCCGATCGAGCCGGCGATCCATGCCACGCTCGCCGCGACGGCCACCGTGAAGAGCGCGAGACCGCCGTCGATCGTGGCGCTCGCGGTCCAGAGGTCCGCGAGGTCGTGGAGGCGCAGGGCCAGGACCAGGAAAGTCAAGCCGGCGCCGACGAGCAGCGACGCCGCCCCGGGACGGCGGAGGACGGCCGACGCGACGCCCGCCGCGAGGCCCGTGACCGCGAACACGGCCGCGTACAGGCCGACGATGCTCGCCTCGAGGCGGACCGGCGAGTCGAGGACGGCGTGCGCGTATATGAGCTCGGTCGCGAGCACGGAGGCCGCGGCGAGGAGCGCGAGCTGCAGCGCGGTCCAGATCGTTCGAAGCGTCGTCTTCATCATCATGGTCCTCATGAGCGGGCGCACGTGTCGTGGCCGATCGCGCGCATGCGGGCGCGGTGGTCGGCGAAGGCGGGGTAGCCGAGGTCCCAGGGGAAGCGGCCGAGCGAGCGCCAGAAGAAGCCGCTCAGCCGGAGCGGCCCGCTCGCGGTGTCGGGCCCGGCGGTGCGAAAGAGCGTGTCGGCCCACACCGACATGTTCTCGCCGTGCTCGCCCCAGATGGCGGTCATCGACTCCGGGCCGGTCACGATCTTGTTGTCGGCGTTGATCGACGTCTGCCCCCAGACGGGGACGCCCGGGGTGCGGGCGGCGGCGGCGAGGGCATCCCGCAGGCGCCGGACGTTCGCCTGGCTGAAGCGCCCCTGCGCCACCGCGGGCAGCGAGACGAACAGCACGTCGGTCTCGCGCTCGCCGCCGCGGCCGTAGCCGTCGACCTTCGCGCCGGCCGGGTTCATCCGGTCGGTGAGGACGCCGTAGTACTGGATGACCCTCTTCTCCCGGAAGTACTCCTTGGCGAGGCGGTACATCCAGACGCGACGCGCGTGGTCGGCGTACTCCGTCACCTCGTGGGTGATGCACACGCCGTAGACGCGCGGGTGGTGGTCGAAGCGGCGCGCGAGCTTGGCGAGGCGCTTGCGGGCCTTGGCCTCGTCCCAGCGGCCGTCCGTCTGCCAGTCGCGCTTCTTCATCAGGCTGCAGCCGGGGACGGCGAGCATGCCGTCGGGGAGGAGGTCGAGGAGCTTGGCCTTCCCCCCGATGCCGACCACCATGTTGGCCCCGAGGCCGTGGACTTCGTCGATGCGGTTCGGGAGCGACACCGTCTCGGGGCCCGCCTTCGTGCCGAGCGACCAGGTCCCGTAGTAGCGCACGGCGGAAGGGGAGCTCGCCTTCGCCGCATGGGGCGGGGTGGTGAGGGCGAGGAGCGCGAGGACGACGGCGCGCGTGGCGCGCAGGTGGCCGGCGCGGGGCTTCATGGGGCCGTGATGACGTGGATCGTGATCGACGCCGTAGCCGTCTTCGCGGCGCTGTCCGTTGCCGAGGCGGTGATCACGTAGTCGCCCGCAGGGAACGTCGCGCTGAAGGTGGGTCCGGTCCCGAGCGTGTTGGTGCCGTCGCTCCACACGATGGTGCCTGTCAGATCGCCGTCCTCGTTGTCGGAGGCGCCGCCGACGAAGGTGATCGACGTGCCCGCTGCGACGGTGGTGGTCGTCGGCGCGGTGATCGTCACCGTCGGGTTGGCGTCGACGCGGACGGTGACCGACCGGCTCGCCGTGCGGCCGGCCGCATCGGTCACCGACGCGGTGATCGTGTGCGTGCCGGTCGACAGGGTGCTCAGCGCGAAGCTCGCGCCCGTGCCGAGCGCGCCGTCGCGGCTCGAGGTCCAGTGGATCGCCGCACCGAGATCGCCCTCCTCGGCGTCGGTGGCGGAGGCAGTGAACGTGATCGCCGCACCCGGCGCGAAGACCGAGCCCGCGGCCGGCGCCGCGATCGCGAGGGCCGGCGCCGCGTCGACCAGGATGGTGATCGAGGAATGGCCGGTCTTGCCGACGTCGTCCGTGGCCGACGCCGTGATGATGTGGGTGCCGGTCGAGAGGGTGCTCACCGTGAGGCTCTTGCCTGTGCCGAGCGCGCCGTCACGGCTGGAGGTCCAGGTGATCCGCGAGCCGAGGTCGCCGTCCTCGGGGTCGGCGGCAGTGGCGGTGAGGGCGATCGCGGCCCCCGGCTCGAAGGCCGAGCCCGCGGCCGGCGCCGTGATCGTGACCGTCGGCGTCGCGTTCATCGTGACGGTGATCGAGGCGCGGCCGGTCTTGCCGCCGCTGTCGGTGGCCGATGCCGTGATGACGTGGGTGCCCGCCGAGAGCGTGCTGAGGGTGATGCTGCCGCCCGTGCCGATCGCGCCGTCCCGGCTCGAGGTCCAGGCGACGGCCGGGGCGAGGCTGCCGTCCTCCACGTCGGTCGCCGTGGCGGTGAAGGTGACGGCGGTCCCCGGCTCGTAGTTGGAGCCGCTCGCCGGGGCCGTGATCGCGACGTGCGGGGTCGCGTTGATCGTGACGGTGATCGTCGCGCGGCCCGTCTTGCCGGCGGTGTCGGTGGCCGAGGCGGCGATGATGTGCGTGCCGGCCGACAGCGTGCTCGCCGTGACGCTCGGGCCCGTGCCGAGGAGGCCGTCCCGGCTCGAGGTCCAAATGACCGCCGAGGCGAGGTTCCCGTCCTCGACGTCGGTGGCCGTCGCGGTGAAGGCCGCCGTGGCCCCGGGCTCGAAGTTGGCCCCCGTCGCGGGCGCGGTGATCGCGACCGTCGGGGTGGCGTTGACGGCGATGGTGATCGTCGCCCGGCCCGTCTTGTTGGCGTTGTCGGTGGCGGCGGCGGTGATCGTGTGGATGCCGGTCGAGAGCGTGCTCACCGTGATCGTGGCGCCGGTGCCGACCACCCCGTCGCGGCTCGAGGTCCAGACGATCCGCGAGGTGAGGGTGCCGTCCTCGACGTCGGTGGCCGTGCCCGTGAAGGTGACGGCGGCGCCCGGCTCGAACGTCGTGCCCGTGGGCGCGGTGATCGCGACGACGGGCGTGGCGTTGACCGTGATGGTGATCATGGTGTGGGTGGTCTTGCCGCCGCTGTCGGTGACCGTGGCGGTGATGGTGTGCGTGCCGGTGGAGAGCGCGCTCGCCGTGATCGTGCGGCCCGTGCCGAGCGCGCCGTCGCGGCTCGAGGTCCAGGCGATGGTCGCGGAGAGGTCGCCGTCCTCGGTGTCGCTGGCGGAGCCCGTGAAGGTGACGGCGGCGCCCGGCTCGAACGTCGCGCCGGTGGCGGGGGCGGTGATCAGGGCCGCCGGCGTGGCGTTGACCGTGAGGGTGATCGAGGCGCGGCCCGTCTTGCCGCCGCTGTCGGTGGCCGCGGCCGTGATCACGTGCGTGCCGCTGGTGAGCGTGCTCCTCGTGATCGTGCTGCCCGTGCCGAGACTCCCGTCACGGCTCGAGCTCCAGGTGATGTTGGCGGTGAGGGTGCCGTCCTCGACGTCGGTCGCGGTGCCGCTGAGCGTGACCGGCGCGCCCAGCTCGTAGGTGGCGTTGTTGGCGGGCGCCGTGACGGTGACGGCCGGCGTCGTGTTGATGGTGATGGTGACCGTGGCGCGGCCGGTCTTGCCCCCGCGGTCGGTGGCGGAGGCGGTGAGCACGTGCGTGCCCGTCGAGAGCGCGCTCGTGGTGATCGTGCCGCCCGTGCCGAGTCCGCCGTCGCGGCTCGAGGTCCAGGCGATCGCCGCGGTGAGGCTGCCGTCCTCGAGGTCGTTCGCCGCCGCGCTCAGCGTGACGGGAGCCCCCGGGTCGAAGGTCGCGCTCGCCGCCGGCGAGCTGATGCTGACCGCCGGCGTGCTGTTCACGACGACGGTGATCGACGCGCGGCCGGTCTTGCCGCCGGAGTCGGTCGCCGAGGCCGTGATGGTGTGAGTCCCCGAGCTGAGCGTGCCGGTGGTGACGCTGAAGCCGGTCCCGAGCAGCCCGTCCCGGTCCGAGGACCAGGCGATCGACCCGGTAAGGGTCCCGTCCTCGCGGTCGGTCGCGGTGCCGGTGAAGGTGATCGGGGCGCCGTGCTCGAAGGTCGAGCCGGTCGCCGGGGCGCCGATGGCGACCGTCGGCGTGGCGTTGACGACGATCGTGATGGTCGTCGCGGCGCGCTTGCCGCCGGCGTCCGTGACCGAGGCGGTGATGACGTGCGTGCCGGAGCTGAGGCTCGCGACGATGGTGGCCCCGCTGCCGAGGTGGCCGTCGCGGTCGGAGGCCCAGTCGATGGTCGAGGAGACGTCCCCGTCCTCGGGGTCGCTCGCCGTGCCGGCGAAGGTGCTCGGCACCGGCTCGAGCCGCGCCCCATCGGCAGGCGTGAGGATGTGCACCGTGGGCGTGGTGTTGACGACGACCGTCAGCGTGGCGCTTGCCTGCTTGCCGTTGCTGTCGGTGACCGTCGCCCGGATCGTGTGCGTGCCGGTCGAGAGGGTGCTGGTCGTGAGCGTGCCGCCCGTGCCGAGCGTCCCGTCGCGGCTGGAGGTCCAGCTGATGCCGGTGGTGAGGTCGCCGTCCTCGGCGTCGAGGGCCGTGGCGGTGAAGGTGAGCGGGGCGTGCGGCTCGGGGCTCGTGCCGGGCGCCGGCGCGGTGATCGTGAGGCGCGGCGTGGCGTTGACCCGGAGCGTCAGCTGGGCGGTCGACGTCCGGCCCGTGCTGTCGGTGACCGCGGCCGTGATCGTGTGCGTGCCCGACGAGAGCACGCTCGTGGTGATCGTGCCGCCCGTCCCGAGCGCGCCGTCGCGGCTCGAGGTCCAGGTGATCGCCGAGGTCAGGTTGCCGTCCTCGGCGTCGGTGGCCGTGGCGGTGAAGGTGACCCCCGCGAGCGGCTCGGGGCTGGTGCCCGCCGGCGGGGCGGTGATGGTCACCACCGGCGGCGTGTTGATCGTGACGATGACCTGCATGCTGCCCAGCTTGCCGCTCGAGTCGCTGACCGACGCGGTGATGGTGTGGATGCCGGCGCTGAGCGCGCTCGCCGTGATCGACCCGCCCATGCCGAGCGTGCCGTCGCGGCTCGAGCTCCACGTGAGGTGGGCGGTCAGGTCGCCGTCCTCGAAGTCGGCGGCGGTGGCCGTGAAGCTGACCGCCGTCCCCGGGAGATAGCTCGCGCCGCTCGCCGGGGCGGTGATGGTCACCACCGGTCCGCCGTTGACCGTGATCGTGATCGATGCGCGCGCCGTGCTGTGGCCGCTGTCGGCGACCGTGGCGGTGATGACGTGCGTGCCGGAGCTGAGGGCGCTGGTCGTGATCGTGCCGCCCGTGCCGAGCGACCCGTCGCGGCTGGAGGTCCAGACGATGACGGGGGTGAGGGTCCCGTCCTCGGGGTCGCTCGCCGTGGCCCGCAGCGTGACCGGGACGGCGTGGCCGAAGTCGGCGTGATCGGCCGGGGAGGCGATGGTGACCGTCGGCGGGGCGTTCACCGTGATCGTGACCTGGGCCTGGCCGCTGTTGCCGTCGCGGTCCGTGGCCCGCGCGGTGAGGGTGTGCGTGCCCGCGCTGAGCGTGTGGGTGATGGTCCCGCCCGTGCCGAGCGCGCCGTCGCGGTCGGAGGTCCAGGCGGTCGTGCTCGACACGTCGCCGTCCTCCGGGTCGGTGGCGGCGGCCGTGAACGAGATCACATCGGCCTGGTTGAAGCGCGCGCCGCTGAGCGGCGTCGTGATCGTGACCGCGGGCCGACCGGAGACCGTGATCGAGCGCGAGGCCGACGCCGTCCGCCCGCCGCTGTCGGTGACGCTGGCGGTGAGGGTGTGCACGCCCGCGGTGAGCGTCGAGAGGGTGAGGCTGCCGCCGGTGCCGAGCGCGCCGTCGCGGCTGGAGGTCCAGGTGATGGCCGCGGTGAGGCTCCCGTCCTCGCGGTCGGTGGCGCTGGCCGTGAGCGTGACGGGCGTGCCCTGGACGGACCGCGTGCCGTCGGCCGGCGCCGTGATCGTCACCACCGGCGGGTCGTTGACGACGATCGTGATCGTCTTCTGGCCGGTGAGGCCGCGCCGGTTGGTTGCGCTGGCGGTGAGGGTGTGCGTCCCGGAGCGCAGCGTCGTCACGGTGAGGCTGCCGCCCGTGCCGAGGGCGCCGTCGAGGCTGGAGGTCCAGGCCAGGGAGCCGGTCAGGCTGCCGTCCACCGGGTCGCTCGCGAAGCCGACGAGGCTGACGGCGTCGCCGGGCTTGTAGAGCGCGCCCGTGGCCGGCGTGGCGATGATGACCGTCGGCCGGCCGATGATCTCGACCGCGAGCTGGACGGACGCGGTGTGGTGGTCGGCGTCGGTGGCCGAGACCGTGATCGTGTGGACGCCGCGCGAGAGCGTGCTCGTCGTGAGGCTGGCGCCCGTGCCGAGGACGCCGTCGCGGCTCGAGGTCCAGGTGAGGCGGCTCGAGAGGTCGCCGTCCTCGAAGTCGAACGCGATCGCCGAGAAGGTGATCGGCTCGCCGAAGCCCGCGACCGTCAGGTCGGGCGGACCGAGGATGACGATCTGCGGCCCGGAGGCGATGTTCAGGTGGATCTGCGCGCTGCCCGTCAGGCTGCCGCTGTTCGTGGCGGCGGCGGTGATGGTGTGCAGGCCGAGCGAGAGCGACTTCGTGCTGAGGCTCGCGCCGGTGCCGAGCGCGCCGTCGCGGTCGGACGTCCAGCGGATGGCGGCGCCGAGGTCGCCGTCGATCGTGTCGCTGGCGGTCGCGGTGAAGGCCGCGGTCTGGGCGAAGAGGACCTCGGTGTTGTCCGCGGGGGCCGTGATGGCCACGGTCGGCGCCGCCTGGTGGCGGACCTCGAGCGTGATCTGGGCCATGCCGGCGAGGTTGGCGAGGTCGGTGGCCGAGGCGGTGATCGCGTGCACGCCGATCGAGAGGCTGCTGGCCGTGAAGCTCGCGCCGGTGCCGATCGCCCCGTCGCGGTTGGAGGTCCAGATGATCGTCGACGACCGGTCGCCGTCGATCGTGTCGATGGCGGTTGCGGTGAAGGTGATCGGCTTCCCGTCCGCGAACAGCGTGGCGGTGGGTGCGGTGATCGTCACCACCGGCGGGGCGTCGTCGAGGACGGTGACGTGCGTCGTGGCGCTGGCCGAGAGGCCGGCCGTGTCGGTGATCGAGGCGGTCAAGGTGTGCGTGCCGCGGCTGAGCGTCGCGCGGTTGAAGCTGCCGCCCGTGCCGATCGCGCCGTCGCGGTCGGAGGTCCACAGGATGCGCGCCGAGAGGTCGCCGTCGAAGCTGTCGGTGGCGGTGGCGGCGAAGGGGATGGGCGCGCCGAAGGCGAACTTCCTGCCGTCGGCCGGGGAGGTGAGCGTCAGGACCGGCGCCGAGACGTTGGCGACGTCGATGGTGATTGCCGCGCTGCCGGTGAGGCTGCCGGTGTCGGCGGCGCGCGCCGTGATCGTGTGGTGGCCGAGGCTCAGGTTCGAGCGGCTGAAGGTGCCGCCCGTGCCGATCTGGCCGTCGCGGTCCGACGTCCAGACCATGGCGCTGGTGCGGTCACCGTCGATCGAGTCGATGGCCGTGCCCGCGAAGGTGATCGGCTGGCCGGGCCGGAACTTGTTGCCGCGGGCCGGGGACGTGATGGTCACCACCGGCGGGGCGTCGGCCTCGATCGTGAGCGTGAGCTGGCTGCTGCCGGTGAGCTTGACGCTGTCGGTCGCCGACGCCGTGATGGTGTGCACGCCGGCCGACAGGCTGGAGGTCGTCAAGCCCGCGCCCGTGCCGATCTGGCCGTCGCGGCTCGAGGTCCACTTGAGGAGCGAGCTGATCACGCCGTCCGTGCCGCTCGTCGCGGTGGCGGAGAAGATGACCGGCGAACCTGCGCGCACCTTCGTGTTGCTTGCAGGCGACGCGATGGTCACCACCGGCACCGGCCTCGGGTACTCGAGCCAGCCGTGCCAGTACTTGTTGGTCTCGCTGGTGGAGGCGATGACCAGGATGCCGTTGCTCGGGTCGAGCACCTGCTTGGTGGTGCTGACGTTGTTGATGCCGCCCGGCCCGCCGACGCTCGGCGAGACCGGATGCGTGCCGCTCACCATGAGCGGCGTGCCGACGCTCGTGTCGTTGAAGGCGAGCGCGTCCATGTCGCTCGCCTTGTAGTAGATGTCGGAGAAGAAGGAGGCGTAGAAGACGTAGACCTTGCGGTTCACCTCGTCGAGGACGACGTTCGGCCGCGTCGGGTCGAAGTCGGTGTTGGTGACCTTGATGAGCGGCGTCCAGGTGCCGTCGACCGAGCGGACGAGGAGGCCGACCAGCGTCTGGCCGGGCGTGGTGCGGCTCGTCTTGACCGCCACGAAGGCGCGCCCGTCCGAGGCGATCTTCATGTTGTTGTGGTCGTCGGCGATGGAGCTGCCGGAGGCGGCGAGCTCGAACTTCCAGGCGCTGGGGTCCTCGGCGGGCGTGCCGTCGACGTGCACGGCGAAGTAGTCCCGCTGCGTCAGCTGGTTCGACCAGAAGATGCCGATCTTGCCGGGGTTGCCGGGGAGCCACTCGACCTCGGCGTCGTCGTCGGCCTTGGCCGGGTTCCCCTCGGGAGCGGGGAGGAAGAACGCCGGCGACCAGTGCGTGTCGTCGCCGCCGATCGTGTGGTTCACGAGCAGCTGGCCGTTCACCATGTAGGCGATCCACAGGGTGCCGGTCGAGTCCTTGGCGATGGTGAGCGCCTCGCAGCCGCCGCCGTCGATGTTGACGGGGAAGCTGTCGTCGAGCGCCCAGGTCTGCGCGCCGGGGAAGTAGGTGTAGCGGTAGAGGCGGTTCTGCGGCGGCGAGACGCTGAAGCCGTAGCGCGAGGCGATGTAGAGCTTCCCGGCCTGCGCGTCCCAGAGCACGTCGGAGCGGCTCTTGCCGCGGTCGTCGACGGCGACGCCGGTGTCGATCCAGGTCTGCGTCGCGAGGTCCATGCGGTAGATGTGGTACTCGCTCTTCGGGGCGTTGAAGAGGACGCCCCACCAGATGTTGTCGACGTACCAGAGCTTCGACTGCGGCTTGGTGGACGTCGCCTTGTCGAGGTTCACGTCGATGCTGGGGCCGTAGGTGAAGTCCTCGTAGCCGACCCGCGTCGCCGTCACCTGGAAGGTGATCGAGGCGGTGCCGACGTTGTGGTCGCTGTCGGTGACCGACGCGGTGATCGTGTGGGTCCCGGCCGAGAGCCGCTTCGTGAAGGAGGGGCCGGTGCCGATCGGGCCGTCGATGCTCGACGTCCACTGGAGGGAGAAGGAGAGGTCGCCGTCGGGGATGTCGGTGGCCGAGCCGATGAAGGCGACGGGCCTCCCGAACATCTCGCTCCCGGTGTTCGCCGGGGCGGCGATGGTGACCGCGGGCGCGCCGCTCCCGACCGTCACATGGATCAGGTCGGCCGCCGCGGTGCCCGCGCTGTCGCGCGCCGTCGCGGTG
>Ga0209057_1000019_pt1 | contig 120137 bp, 115 predicted proteins | sample GraSoiAngelo_146_FD_185903 | JGI IMG/M metagenome (GOLD analysis project Ga0209057, IMG submission 185903) | Grasslands soil microbial communities from the Angelo Coastal Reserve, California, USA - 14_1009_05_30cm (SPAdes) (version 2) | ecosystem: Environmental > Terrestrial > Soil >...
GCCGTATTGATCTGGCGACCTACCGTTACGAGAGCGGCGGTGGCGTCTTCACGCGGACTCTGCGTACGAACTCGGCGGGGTTCGTCGTCTCCTATCCAGAGTTCTGGGAGGTCGTACATTCAGGGCCAGCCGCCAACCAACGGAGGTCATTATGACTGGGCTGTCCGCGCTGTGGCTGCCGATCCTCCTGTCATCCGTGATCGTCTTCGTCGTCAGCTCCGCTATCCACATGGCGTCGCCCTGGCACAAGAGCGACTACCCCAAAGTGCCGAATGAAGACAGAGTGAGAGACGCGCTCCGCGCGCTCGCCATCCCGCCGGGCGACTACATGATCCCGCGCCCGTCCAGCCGGGAGGAGCTGCGCTCCCCGGAGTTTGCCGCCAAGGTGAAGCAGGGCCCTGTTATGATGATGACCGTCATGCCGAACGGGCCCATGGCGATGGGAAGGAGCCTCATCCTGTGGTTCCTCTACGCGGTTGTGGTGGGATGTTTCGCTGGGTACGTCGCGGGGCGCGCGCTGCCCGCCGGCGCGGAGTCGTTTCGCGTCTTCCGGTTCGTCGGAGTCACCACCTTCGTCGGCTACTCGGTTGCGCTGTGGCAGATGTCGATCTGGTACCGCCGTGCCTGGACCACGACGCTCAAGGCGACGGTGGATGCGGTGATCTATGCTCTCCTCACCGCGGGCACGTTCGTGTGGCTGTGGCCGCACTAGCTCGCCGCACTCCCTCATCCAGGAGGCGGTGCCGGCGGCGGCGCGGCCGAGGCTGGGCGCGACCGGTCACTGACTTCCGGGGCGTCGCGCGCGCAGCTCGGCGACGTTCTTGTCCCAGATTTTTTGCTGGTCGCCCGTCAGCACCGCGCGAATCTCGTCGTCCTGTCGGCGGAACAAGTCCCGCATCTTGGCCCGGGTCGCCGAGTCGGGCCGGCTGCCTGGCGTGAACGCCGGCATCTGGGTGCCGTAGCGCGCCCGGATAGAATCGATCTTCGCCTGTTGCGCGGGCGTCAGGGTGATGTCTTTGAAGAGGGCCTGCATGCGCCGCTCCGCGAACCCCTGCCGTCCGGGGCTAGCTACCGACGGCGGACTCTGAGCCAGCGCGGCGGACGCTGTCACTGCCACAACCGCCATGTGCACCAGTGCGATGCGCAGCTTCATGTTCCCTCCTGTGCGTGGGATAGCGCCAGCTTCACCCAGATCGTACGGCCGACGGCACGAGATTGTTGGGCGTCGCCACGGGAGCGAGCGGGCACCGCTCACTTGCCTGGGAGGGCCTCCGCTGCGCAGTTTATGTTGTGCGTGATGCACCTCGACGAGTGGCCCGAACCTGTGATTCCTTCACCGCGGGGAAACAGCGATGTCCAAGAGCGACGACCAGAAAATTGCCGCCCTAGCGAAGAAGAACGCCGCTAAGGCGGCCAGGGCGAAGCCGAGTAAGCGTCGCCGCTACGACGACACGCTTCCTCCGGAGCGAGAGGACGACGTGGATCTGCGCGACTTCTTTTCGGAGATGAAGAAGCGCGAGTTTTGACAGCTCGTCGCTTAAGTTCTTGTCCGATGCCCACCTACGAGTACAAGTGCCCCGCGGGGCACTTGTTCGAGAAGTTCTTCCCGATGATGCACGACAAGCGCCGGGAGAAGTGTCCCACGTGCGGCAAGCTGGCCGAGCGGCAAATCTCCGGCGGGGCGGGTCTCGTCTTCAAGGGCCCCGGCTTCTACACCACCGACTACAAGCGGGCCGGTGAAAAGCAGGACCAGCAGGATCAGAAGGCTCAGAAGGATCAGAAGAAAGACGCCAAGCCCGCGGCCGAGTCAAAGCCCGCCGAGAGCGCCAAGCAGAAGAAGAACTCCGGAGAGAAGTGAAGGCGCACGAGGCGATCGTCCGCGCTCTACGAGACGCGGCGCACACGATCGGCGTGTCCACGCTGCCGGAGTTCAAGTACGAAACACCGCGGGACCCCGCGCACGGTGACGGTGCCACGAACCTGGCCCTGGTGATCGCGCAGGCTCTGGGAAAGCCGCCGCGCGCCGTCGCCGAGCAGCTGGTGGGGGCGCTGCAGCTGCCGGCGGGCATCGTCAAGAAGGTCGAAATCGCCGGGCCCGGGTTCATCAATTTCTTCCTCGCCGAGGAGCAGCTCGCCGCCGTGCTCCCGGCCGTGCTGGCCGCGGGCGAGCGCTATGGCCAGAGCGACGTGGGCCGCGGCCAGCGGGTCAACGTTGAGTTCGTCTCCGCTAATCCGACGGGCCCGCTGCACGTGGGCCACGGGCGCGGCGCCGCTCTGGGAGACGCGATCGCGTCGCTGCTCGACTGGACCGGCCACGCCGTGACGCGCGAGTGCTACGTCAACGACGCGGGGACGCAGATCGACCGGCTCGCCCGCTCACTCTGGGCACGGGTCCAGCAGGCGGCCGGCCGGCGGGCGGAGATCCCGGAGGGCGGCTACCACGGAGAGTATCTCCTCGAGGTCGCCGAGAGGATCCTGGCGCGTGAGGGCCGGGCATTCGCCGACCTTTCCGAGCCGGAAGGCCTGCGCCGCTGTCGCGTGATCGGCGTCCAGTCCCTGCGCGCCGAGCAGGAGGAGGACCTGCGGGAGTTTGGGGTCCGGTTCGACGTGATCTTCCTCGAGTCTCGGCTCTACCAGGAAAAGCTCATCGAGCAGACGCTCGCCGATCTCGCCAAGCGGCAGTACACGTACGAGCAGGACGGCGCGCTGTGGCTCAAGTCCACCGCGTTCGGAGACGACAAGGACCGGGTGCTGCGCAAGTCGGACGGCACCTACACCTACCTCATGCCCGACATCGCTTACCACCGCCACAAGCGGGAGCGCGGCTTCGAGCGCGCCATCGACATCTGGGGCGCCGATCACCACGGTTACGTGGCTCGTGTGCAGGCTGCCATGCACGCGCTCGGCTACCCCGCCGATTTCTTCCGCGCCGAGCTGGTCCAGCTAGTGCGGGTGATGCGGGGTGGGGAAGAGATGCGCTTCTCCAAGCGCACGGGCGAGTTCGTGTCGCTGCGCGACTTGGTGCAGGAGACAGGAGTGGACGCGGCGCGCTACTTCTTCTTGATGCGGCGGGGTGACTCGCAGTTCGTGTTCGACGTCGATCTCGCGAAGAGCCAGAAGGACGAGAACCCTGTGTACTACGTGCAAATGGCTCACGCGCGGATGAGCGGCATCTTCAAGGTGGCCGCGCGCGATCCGGCGTCCGTCACGCCGGTCGCGGCGGACTCGAGCGTGCTGACGCAACCCGAGGAGATCGACCTGATGAAGGAGCTCGCGGCGTTCCCCGGCGTGGTGGCGCGGGCGGCGGAGACGCTCGAGCCGCACCGCGTCACGGGCTATCTCGAGGGGCTCGCTCGGATCGCGCACGCATGGTATCACAAGTACCGCGTGCTGGGCGAGCCCGAGGAGCGGGAGCGCCTGGTCCTCGCGGCGGCGGTGCGACAGGTGCTGGCGAACGGGCTGCGCCTGCTCGGCATCACGGCGCCGGAGCGGATGTGACGGCAGGCTTGCTCGTGGTGGGCTCGATCGCGCTGGATTCCGTGGCGACGCCGTTCGGCGAGACGGCCGACGCGCCCGGCGGCTCGGCGGTGTTCTTCAGCGCGGCGGGGGCGATCCTGCACCCCGTGCAGGTGGTGGGCGTGGTCGGCAGCGACTATCCGCTCGGTGCCCTCAAGGCACTGGAGGCGCGCGGTGTGGACCTGGCGGGCGTCGAACAGATGCCCGGCGAGTCGTTTCGCTGGAAGGCGAAGTACTCCTACGACCTCTCCAGCCGGGAGACGCTCGACACGCGGCTCGGCGTATTCGCCCAGTTCCGGCCCAAGCTGCCGCCCAAGTTCCGCGATGCGCGCTACCTGTTCCTGGGCAACATCGATCCCGAGCTGCAGCTCGGCGTGCTCGACCAGGTGAAGAGCCCGGCGCTCGTAGCCTGCGACACGATGAACTACTGGATCCACTCGAAGCGCGACCTGCTGCTCGAGCTGCTGCGCCACATCGACATTCTCCTGGTGAACGACTCGGAAGCCCGCGAGCTCTCGGGCGACTGGAACATCTACCGCGCGGCACGCTGGATCCTCGAGCACGGCCCCCGCCGCGCCGTGATCAAGCAGGGGGAGCACGGCGCGCTGCTGGTGGACCGCGACGCGACGTTCAAGGTCCCCGCGTACCCGCTGCAGGAAGTGTTCGACCCGACCGGCGCGGGTGACGCGTTCGCCGGCGGCTTCATGGCCTATCTCGCGTCGACCGGCGATCTCTCCCCGGCCAATCTGCGGCGCGCGATGGTGTACGGCGCCGCCCTGGGCTCCTTCGCCGTGGAGGCGTTCGGCGTGCAGGGGCTGGCCGGCGTCGCGCTCGCGGACGTGCGCGCCCGCGTGCGCGCCTTCAAGGAGCTCGTTCACTTCGAAGTGGACGAGCCCGCCGAGCCGTGACTGACCGGTACGCCGCGGCCGGCGTCCGTCTCGACGTCGCCGCGGAGGCGAGGCGGCGGATCGCCGAGCTGGTGCGCACCACGCGCACCACCCTGGCGCTCGGCGAGATCGGCGCGTTCGGCGGGATGGTGCGCCTTCCCTCCGGCTACGAGCGGCCCGTCCTCGTCCTCTCGACCGACGGCGTGGGGACCAAGGTGCTCGTCGCCGCGCGCGCCGGGATCCACGACACCGTGGGCGAGGACCTCGTGAATCACTGCGTGAACGACATCCTCGTCCACGCGGCACGACCGCTCGCGTTTCTCGACTACATCGCGACGGGCAAGCTCGAGCCCGACGTCGCCGCGGCGATCGTGGCCGGGATCGCGCGAGGCTGTCGCGCGCACGAGATGACGCTCGCGGGAGGCGAAACCGCGCAACTCGCGGACCTGTACCAGCCGGGGCAGTACGATCTCGCGGGGACCATCGTCGGGGTCGTGGAAGAGGGCGCGGCGCTGCACGGTGACCGCGTGCGGCCAGGCGACGTGTTGATCGGCTACGCGTCGAACGGACTGCATACCAACGGCTACACCCTCGCGCGGCAGATCGTTTTCGAGACGCTGGGGCTGGATGTCGACCAGGAATTCCCGGAGACCGGGCGGTCGGTGGCACAGGTGTTGCTGGCCGTGCACCGGAGCTACGCGACGGCCGTGACCCCGGTCCTCTCGCGGCTGCACGCCCTCGCCCACATTACCGGCGGCGGCATCCCGGGGAACCTGGAGCGCGTCCTGCCGCACGGCTGCGAGGCCGTAGTCGACGCCAGGGGGTGGGGCTGGCCGGTCATCTTCCGGGTACTAATGCGGGCCGGCCGGGTGTCGCTCGGCGAAATGCGCCGCGTCTTCAACCTCGGGGTCGGCATGATCGCGATCGCCGGCCGCGACGACGTGGAAGCGATCACCGCGGCGGCCCGGCGCGTCCAGATCGAGACGTGGCTGATCGGCGAAGTGCGCGTCGGGACGCGGGGCGTGCGGTTCGCCGAACGTTAGTCTTGTCGCGAGTAAACTCGCGGCTCGGCCGTGTCAGTAAACTGACGCCGCTTGAGCGGCACTGCCGAGCCGCGGCTTGAGCCGCGCTAATCGAGGAGGAAGCCATGCGTCAGTCGAGACCATCGATCATCTGTGCCGTAATCGCCTCGGTCCTGGCTGTGCCTGCCGCCGCCCAGAACCCACAGTGCGACGCCCTCGCTTTTCCGAGCGCCAGGCCGGCGTGCAACACTGCGGTCGATGCGATACGAGCGTTCCACCCGCTCGCGGGGATGATCGTGAGCGGCGGTAACCCGGTGCTGGGCACGGCCGGGTCGCTCGGTGGGATCGGACACCTCACGGTCACGGCGCGAGTGAACGCAATCAAGGCGTCGCTGCCGAACCCGGACTCGGCGAGCCAGAGCCAGGTGCCGTCCAGCTTCCACGGCGCCATCCCCGCGCCCGTCGTGGAAGGGGCGCTGGGGCTGCTGCGGGGCCGCGGCGGCTTCCTTTCGGTGGATGCGCTCGGCTCGGCGGTGCTGCTCCCGACCAGCGGTGTATCGGGCCTGTCGGTGGACTCGAACGCCGCGCACATCGGCGGCGCCGCCCTCGGCATCGGCTACGGCGCTCGCGTGGGTGTGCTCGGGGGTAGCTTCCCGGTCCCCGCCGTATCGGTGAGCTGGATGCATCGCACGCTGCCGCGCATCCAGTACGGCTCCCTCGGTCCCACGTTCGGTACGGGAGACCAGTTCGAGTTCAGCATGGACGTGAGGGCCGACAACTATCGCGCGGTGGCGAGCTGGAAGTTCGTGCTGGTGGATCTCGCCGCGGGCATCGGCGTCGACCACTACAACTCGAGCCAAACGACCATTCGCTTCCACGATGCGACGACCCTGACGAGCGTCACGACGATCGTCATCAATCCAGCGAACACCCGCGAGGTGTTGTTCGTGAACGGCGGGCTGAGCCTCTCCGCCCTGAAGCTGGTGGGCGAATTGGGGTTCCAGACCGGGAAGGACCAGAGCTTCGCCACCACGTTCTCCAACTTCGACCCGAAAGCGGGGCATGTCTTCGGAGGCCTCGGCGTCCGCTTCGGATTCTGAGCGTCCCGCCGAGCGATCGGCCATGGAGCGCGCCCTCGACCTCGCTGTGCGGGGTTGGGGGCGCGTCGCTCCAAATCCCCTCGTCGGCGCGGTCGTTCTCCAGGGCAACGCGCTCGTCGGCGAGGGGTTTCACGCGGATTACGGCGGGCCGCACGCGGAGGTCGTAGCGCTCGCGGCCGCCGGCGACCGGGCGAGCGGTGCGACGCTGGTGGTGACGCTCGAGCCCTGCGCCCACTATGGGAAGACCCCGCCTTGCACGGATGCGATCGTCGCTGCGGGGGTGGCGCGGGTCGTCGCCGCCGTCCGTGATCCCGACCCCCAGGCACGGGGCGGGGCGGAGGTGCTGCGCGGCAAGGGTGTGGCCGTCTCGTTCGGCGTGCTGGCCGAGGCGGCGGCGGCGCTCAACGCGGCGTTCCTGTTCGCGCACACGCAGGCCGAGCGACCGTTCGTCGCCCTCAAGCTCGCGACCTCGATCGACGGCCGGATCGCGGACGCGCACGGGAGCTCGCGCTGGGTGTCGGGTGAGGCGGCGCGCGAGTACGTGCACTGGCTGCGCGCGGGATTCGACGCCATCGCCGTGGGCGGGACGACCGCCCTGCGGGACGACCCGCAGCTCACGGTGCGCGGCCCGCTCACGCCGCGGCGACCGCCCGTGCGCGTCGTGTTCGACCGGCGCGCGATGCTGAACGAGACCGCGGACCTCGTGAAGACGGCGCGCGAGGTGCCGACCTGGGTGATGGCGTCGCCCGACGCGCCGGTCGCGAGCGTCACGTTGCTCGAGCGGAGCGGCGTGCGCGTGTTCCGACCGGCGTCTCTCGCCGACGGCCTGCGCATGCTGCGCGGCGCCGGGATCCACTCGGTGCTGTGTGAGGGGGGCGGGGCGCTCGGCGCCAAGCTGCTGGCCGAAGGACTCGTCGATCGGCTGTACTGGATCCAGGCCCCGGTGTGGCTGGGAGAAGGCGCCGTCCCGGCCTTTCCGGGCGTGGGGGCAGCGCCGCTCCCCGAGGCGCCACGCTGGACGCCGGTGGAGCGGCGCGCAATGGGCCCGGATACATTATTGGTATTGGACAGGCGACTATGTTTACCGGAATCGTGAGCGCCATCGGGCGGGTCGAGCACGTCTCGCGCAACGGGGGGAAAGGCCGGGGAAGGGGGAAGCGGGAAGGGGAACCCGGCCTCATGCTGAGGATCCGCGCTCCCTACCGGGGCCTCAAGCCGGGCGAGAGCGTCGCCGTCAACGGCGCGTGTCTCACCGTCGAGCGGGTCGTGAAAGGGGCCTTCACGGTCCACGTGATCGAGACCACGCAAGGCCGGACGCTGTTCGGCGAATACGTGACCGGTAGGAAGGTGAATCTGGAGCGCGCCGTGCGGGCGGCAGACCGGCTCGGGGGCCACATCGTGCAGGGGCATGTGGACGGCGTGGCGGCGGTCGAGCGGGCCGAGCGGCGGGGCGACGCGTGGGTGTACGACGTGCGTGTGCCGCGCGACGTGCGCGAGATCGCGATCCCGCAGGGATCGATCACCTTGGACGGCGTGAGCCTGACGATCAACGCACTCCCCGGGCCGGACGTGGTGCAGGTTGCGTTGATCCCGTTCACGCGCGAGCACACGACCCTCGGAACGCTGCGGGTCGGCGACCGTGTGCACGTGGAAGGCGACACGCTGGGAAAGTACGTGAGGCAACTATGCCGCACCGTCTCATAGAGCAGGCGATCGCGGACGTCCGCGCGGGGAAGCTCGTCATCGTGGCCGACGATGAGAACCGCGAGAACGAGGGCGACCTGGTGGGCGCCGCCGAACGGGTCACGCCCGAGATGATCAACTTCATGGCGACGCACGCGCGCGGGCTCATCTGCCTGACGCTCATGCCGGAGCGGTGCCAGGCGCTGGGACTCACGCAAATGGCCGAGCACAACACCGAGGCGCACGAGACTGCGTTCACCGTTTCGATCGACGCCGCCGCGCGCTTCGGGGTCACGACCGGCATCTCGGCGCGCGATCGGGCGACGACCGTGCACGTCGCGATCGATCCGGCCACGGTGCCGGGCGACCTGCGCCGGCCGGGCCACGTCTTCCCGCTGCGGGCGCGTCCCGGCGGCGTGCTGCAGCGCGTGGGCCAGACCGAGGCGAGCGTGGACCTCGCCCGGCTCGCGGGGCTCTACCCCGCGGGAGTGATCTGCGAGATCCTGAACCCCGACGGGACGATGGCGCGGCGGCCCGATCTGGAGCGGTTCGCCGAGCGGCACGGGATTGCGTTCATCACGGTCGCGCAGCTGGTCGCGTATCGCCTCGCGAACGAGCGCCTGGTGCACCGGGTCGCCCACGCACGCCTCCCCACGCCGTACGGCGAGTTCACGATCATCGGCTTTCGGAACGACGTGGATGCGGCGGAGCACGTGGCACTGGTGTACGGCGACGTGGCCGGGCAGTCGCGCGTGCTCGTGCGCATGCACTCGAAGTGCCTGACGGGCGACGTGTTCGGCTCGGCGCGGTGCGATTGCGGCTGGCAGCTGCACAGCGCCATGCGCATGATCGCGGCCGAGGGCCGCGGTGTGGTGGTGTATCTCGATCAGGAGGGCCGGGGGATCGGCCTTCTCAACAAGCTCAAGGCCTACGAGCTCCAGGACGCCGGCCACGACACCGTGGACGCCAACCGCGAGCTCGGCTTCAAGCCCGACCTCCGCAACTACGGCATCGGGGCGCAGATCCTGCTCGACCTCGGGCTCTCCTCCATCCGGGTGCTCACCAACAACCCGATGAAGCTGGTCGGGCTCGAGGGCTACGGGTTGGAGATCGTCGAGCGCGTTCCGATCGTCATGACCCCCTCGGACGAGAACCGCTCCTACCTCGACGCCAAGCGGGATAAGCTCGGCCACCTGCTCACGCACTGATCGTGGCCGAGCTCCTGGGTTCGCCCCGCGCGCCGCGTCAAGTCCGCGTGGCCGTGGTCGTCGCCCGTTACAACGAGGTCGTCACCGGTCGTCTGCTGGAGGGCGCGCGGCAGTGCCTCCGCGAGAAGGGCGTGCCCGAGGCGCAGGTCGACGTGGTTTGGGTGCCGGGCGCCTTCGAGCTGCCGGTCGCGGCGGAAGCGGCGGCGGCAAGCGGCCGGTACGCGGCCATCGTGGCGCTCGGCTGCGTGATCCGGGGCGAGACGCCGCACTTCGAGTACGTCGCAGGCGAGGCGGCGCGCGGGCTCGGCAACGTCGCGCTCGCGCATCGACTCGCCGTCGGGTTCGGCGTGCTGACGACCGAGTCGCTCGACCAGGCGATGGCGCGGGCGGGCGGCACAGCCGGTAACAAAGGCTACGAGGCGGCGGCAGCGGCGCTCACGACGGCCGACGTGCTGGCCCAGCTCACTCGTGCAGCGCCCCGAGACTAAGGCGCGGGCCCGCGCGCTGCAGCTTCTCTACGCATGGGAATTGTCGGGCCGCCCGTCGATCGCGACGGTGGTCGCGCGCGTCGCCGGCGGGTTCGGCCATCGACCCGAGGGGTTCGACCGCGGCGCAGACCTCGCGGCCAAGGCGATCGCGGGGCTCCCCGAGTTCGACCGCCGCGTCGCCGACGCAGCCGAGCACTGGCGCCTCGACCGCGTGGGCGTGGTGGAGAAGAGCATCTTGCGCCTGGCCCTCGCCGAGCTCGCCGAGGGGGCGACGCCCCCGCGCGTCGTGATCGACGAGGCGGTGAAGCTCGCCCACTGGTTCGCGGGCGCCAAGGCGCCCGCGTTCGTGAACGGGGTGCTCGACGCGGTCGCGCGGGAGTACGGCGCGCTGTGAGGATCCTGCTGGTCAACTGGAACGACCGCGAGAATCCGCATGCCGGCGGCGCCGAGATCCACCTCCACGAGATTTTCGGCCGCCTGGCCGGGTGGGGGCATACGGTCGACCTGGTGGCGAGCGGCTGGCCCGGAGGCGCGGCCCAGACAGTCCTCGATGGGATGCGCGTGCACCGCTCGGGGGGGCGCCACAGCTTCGCACTGCGGGCCCGCGCCGTCGTGGGACGGTTGCTCCACACCCGCTCCTACGACATCCTCGTCGAGGACATCAACAAGCTGCCGCTCTATCTCACGCAGCTCACGGAGCTGCCGTTTTGCGTGATCGTGCCGCACCTCTTTGGCGCGACCGCGTTCGCGGAAGCGAGCTGGCCGATCGCAGCGGTCGTCTGGGCTGCCGAGCAGCTGATCCCGCGGGTGTACCGACGGGCGGCGTTTCACGCGATCTCCGACAGCACCCGCGACGACCTGGTGCGGCGTGGGATCCCGCGGCAGCGCGTGGAAGTCATTTACCCGGGCGTCGATGCGGCGTGGTATTCCCCGGATGGCGGGACGCCGCGGGCGGGAGCGCCGACGTTCTTGTACGTGGGGCGTCTCAAGCGTTATAAAGGAGTGGAGACGGCGGTCCGGGCCCTGGCCCTGGCTCGAGCGGAGCGCCCCGACGTTACGCTCGAGATCGCGGGGCAGGGAGACGACCGCTTCCGGCTCGAGCGGCTGGCGCGAGCGCTGAGCCAGGTGGACGCGGTTCGGTTCCTCGGGTTCGTGCCGGATGCGGAGAAGCGCCGTTTGCTGCGCCGGGCGTGGGCGGTGGTGCTCCCGAGCCAGAAGGAGGGGTGGGGCATCTCCAACGTCGAAGCGGCGGCGTGTGGCACGCCGGCGCTCGCCTCCGACAGCCCCGGACTGCGGGAATCGGTGCGCCACGGGGAGACCGGGTTCCTCGTCCCGCACGGCGACGAGCGGGCGTTGGCGGACCGCATGCTCGCGCTCGCCGCCGAGCCGGCGCTGGTGTCCCGCTTGGGGCGGGGGGCGCGCGCGTTCGCGGAGCAGCTGTCGTGGGAGCGCGCGGCCCGGGCCACAGAGGCGCATCTCCAGCGCGTTATCGCTCAGGGGGGTTGACCATGCGCATCACGATCACCGCACGTCACTGCGAGATCCCCGACGAACTGCGCACCCGGGCGCGGACGCTCGTCGAGCGGTTGAGCCGGGTCGCGACGCGGCCCCACGACGGGCAGGTGCTCTTCAGCGCGGACCACGGTACGCCCACGGTGGAGGTCCGGGTCCACGCCGGGCGCGGCGTGGTGCACGTCGCCACCGCCGAGGGGGGAGACCACCGTTCGGCGCTCGACCTCGCCGTGGCCCGGGTGCGCCGCCAACTCGGCAAGGCGGCGCCGAAGCGACGCCGCGTGGCGGCCGCCCGCCGCGCCGTCGGGCGTGAGCCCCGGTGACCGGACCCCGGGTGCGCGACCTGCTTGAGCGCAAGGGCGATCCCTTGCAGCTCGAGGCCCTGACGGGGGACGTAGGCCTCGACCGCCTCATCCCTACGCCGGAGGCGTCGAGCCCGGGCCTCGCGCTCGCAGGCTACACCAAGCGCTTCGCTGCGCATCGCATCCACGTGCTGGGAGAGACGGAGATCACCTACCTCGCCTCGCTCGGCGCCGCCGAGCGCCGCGCGTCGCTCGAGACCTTCTTCCGGTTCGACTTGCCGTGCGTCGTCATCTCGAAGGCGCAGGACCCGCCGCCCGAGCTGCTGGAGCTCGCGCGCGACCAGGGCATCCCCGTGATCCGCACGAAGCTCAAGACCGCCGAGTTCTACCGGCGCCTGAAGCCGTTCCTCGACGACGCCTTCGCGCCGACTACCACGGTACACGCCTCGCTCGCCGACGTGTTCGGCGTGGGCTTGCTCTTCCTTGGTCGCTCCGGGATCGGCAAGAGCGAGTGCGTGCTCGATCTCGTCGAGCGGGGGCACCGGCTGGTCGCGGACGACGTCGTCCACGTCACCCGCCACGGGAACGACGTGTTGATCGGTCGTGGGCACGAGCTGGCACGGCACTACATGGAGATCCGGGGGGTGGGCTTGATCGACATCCGCGCGCTGTTCGGCGTCCGCGCGGTGCGCCAGCAGAAGCGCATCGAGGTCGTGGTGCAGCTGGAGGACTGGGACGCCGGGCGCGAATACGACCGCACCGGGCTCGATGGGCAGACGACGCAGCTGCTCGAGATCACCGTCCCGCTCGTGACCGTCCCCCTCAACCCGGGCAAGAACCTCACCGTGATCTGCGAGGTCGTGGCGATGAACCACCTGCTGCGCTACAGCGGCGTGGACTCGGCGAAGCATTTCAACGAGCGGCTGCTCAAGCGGATGGCGGAGCAGCGCGAGCTGCAGCAATACCTCGAGGAGGACTATGAGTGAGCCGCTGCGCGGAGTGATCGTCTCGCACGCGGCGGTGGCGCAGGCGCTGAAGGCGGCCGTCGCGGCGATCACCGGGGTCGAGGACGCCCTCGTGCCGGTGAGCAACGAGGGCTGCGATTCGGGCGCGTTGACGGCGCGGGTCACCGCGGCGATCGCCGAGCAACCGGCGGTGCTGTTCGTGGACCTCCCCGGCGGCTCCTGTCTCACGAGCTCCATCCGGCTCGCCAAGGGCAGGACGAACGTGGCCGTGGTCACGGGCGTCAACCTGGCGATGCTGCTCGATTTCGTGTTCCACCGCGACCTGCCGCCGCTCGAGGCCGCACGCCGCGCCGCGGAGGCGGGTAGCAAGGCGATCCGCACGCCGGCGGCATGAGCATCGAGCTCTACCGCATCGATGACCGTTTGATTCACGGTCAGGTGGTCGTGGGCTGGGGACAGCCGCTCCACGTCGGCTTCATCGTGGTGGTGGACGACGCGGTTCGCGCCAGCGAATGGGAGCAAGATCTCTACCGCATGGGCGTCCCGCCGCACATCGATGTGGTGTTCGCGTCCACGGCCGAAGCCGCCCGGCGACTCCCGGAGTGGGAAGCGGATCCGCGGGCCGGGATTGTAATCGCGGCCGGCATCGACGCGCTGGCGGCGCTCTCGAGCAACAGTCATCGGGTGAAGCGGGTCAACGTCGGCGGCATCCATCACCAGCCCGGGCGCTCGGAGCGGCTGCGCTACGTGTACCTGAGCGACGCCGAGGCGGCCAAGCTCAGGGAGCTGGCGGCGCAAGGCGTCGAGGTCACGGCCCAGGACGTGCCCACCGCCCGGCCCGTGCCGCTCCAAGAGTTCGCGTGACGCTGGAGCTGCAGGCCTTCCTGCTCGTGTGGGGCACGCTCGTCGGGCTCGATCTCGTGAGCGTGCCGCAGATGATGATCGCGCGCCCGATCGTGGCCGGGTCCGTCGCCGGAGCGATCCTCGGCGACCTCGCGACCGGGCTCCAGCTCGGCGTCCTGTTCGAGCTGTTCCAGTACGACGTGATGCCGATGGGCGCGGTTCGCTACCCGGAGTACGGTCCGGCTACCGTCGCCGCGGTGAGCACGGCACACGCCGCGGCCGGGACGCTGGGGCTCGGGCTCGGCGCGCTAGTGGGGCTCGTCACGGGGATGCTCGGCGGGATGAGCATGTCCGTCGTGCGGCGCGCGACCGCACGTGCGGTGCAGGCCGTCGCCGGGCGGCTCGAGGCAGGGGATGCGCACCTGCTGGTGCGGCTACATGTCACGGCCATCGCGCGCGACGCGCTCCGCGCGGCAGCAGTGACCACGGCAGGGCTCGGACTCGCGCAGGTGGTGCGCGTCTACTTCGCCGGCACGCTGCCGCTGCGGGGCGTGACGTTGCTGGGTGTCGCGGCGGTCGCCGCCGCGATCGCGGCCGCGACCGCGGGGACCCTCCGCGTGGTGGGCCGCGGGGCGAACCTGGGTTGGTTCGTCGCCGGAATCGCCGGCGGCACGGTGCTGGCGTGGCTGCGGTGACCAGCGCGCCCCGTCCCCCGCTCGGCCGCAGCCTGCTGCGGCTGTTCACCGTGCAGGGGTCGTGGAACTACGAGCGCCTGCAGGGGATCGGCGTGGGCGTGGCCGAGGAGCCGTTGCTGCGCGATCTGCAAGCGGCGGGGAACGGGGCCGCGTACCGGGCGGCGGTGGCGCGCGGGGCGCATTTCTTCAACGCGCACCCGTACCTATGCGGGCTCGCCGTGGGCGCCGCGGCGCGGGCCGAGCACGAGGGCGCGACGCCCAACCAGGTGGAGCGGCTGCGCAGCGCGTTGTGCGGTCCGCTCGGGTCGCTCGGCGACCGGCTCGTGTGGGCAGGGTGGTTGCCGGTGACGTCGGGCCTCGCCTTGATCGGCGTGGCGCTGGGGCTCGGGATGGGCGCGATTCTGGGCTTCCTGGTGGTGTACAACGTCGGCCACGTCGCGCTCCGGTGGTGGGCGCTGCGGGCGGGCTGGGCACACGGCGTGCGCGTCGCGGCTGCTCTGCACCAGCCGTTCCTGCAGCGGGCCGCGGCGTGGAGCGGCCCGGCGATGGCGCTCGTGGTGGGCGCCGCGCTGCCGCTGTCAACCGGCTACCTGGCCGCGGGGTTCACCGGATGGGCGCGGGGGCTGCTGTTCGGGGCCGCGGCGGCCGGCTGCGCGCTCCTGTGGTGGGGGCGAGGGAGACTCACGGGACTGCGCTACGGCCTGGCGCTGCTCGCCGTCGCCGCACTGGCGGGCTGGGTATGGCGGTGATCGAGCGGGAGGCGAAGATCGTGAACCCCCTGGGCATGCACGCGCGGCCCGCGGCGGAGTTCGTCAAAGTGGCGAACCGCTTCAAGTCGGCCGTCCAAGTCCGCAAGGACGACCTCGCTGTGAACGGCAAGAGCATCATGGGGGTGATGATGCTCGCCGCCGAGTGCGGCTCGTCGGTCTTCATCAAGACCGACGGTGAGGACGCGGACGCGGCCATGGCAGCGCTGCTGGCGCTTGTGGCCGACGGCTTTCACGAGATGCACCTGACGGCGGAGCTGCGGGAGGCGGAGCTGCGCGACGCCGAGGACAGAGCGACGGAAGAGGGCGCATGAGCGAGCGGCTCCTCAAAGGGATCGGCGTGTCGGCGGGGATCGCGGTGGGTCCTGCGGTCGTGGTGCGCTGGACGATGCCTGAGGTTCCGCACCGCGTGGTGCCGCGCTCTCAGGTGGAGAAGGAGGTACGTCGGCTGCGCGCCGCCGTGCGCGATGTGAAGCGCTACCTCCAGGAGCTGAAGGCGAAAGCCGAGGACCGCGCCGGCGTCGACGAGGCTCGGATCTTCGACGCCCAGCTCCTCATGCTCGAGGACAAAGAGTTCCTCTCCGGCGTCGCGGAGCTGATCCGTGAGAACCACCTCACGGCCGAGAAGGCATTCGAGTTCAAGGCGCTTGAAGTACGCGACATGTGGACCGCGACCGGCAGCCCACGCTTGAAGGACCGCCTCGCCGACTTTTCGGGCGTGGCGATCCGGATGATCGAGCACCTCATGCACCGCGGCGCGGAGGAGCTGTGGGAGGGGATCACTCAGCCGTCGGTGGTGGTGGCGCGGGAGCTCGGCCCCGGACTCACGGTGCAACTCGATCGCGAGCACGTCGTCGGGCTGGTGAGCGAGGAGGGCACGCGCACCTCGCACGCCGCGATACTGGCGCACTCCATCGGGATTCCCGCGGTGTTCGGCGTGGCGGGCGCGATGCAGCGGATCGAGCAGGGCACGACCGTGGTGATGGACGGCACCCGCGGCACCGTCCTCCTCAACCCGACGGCGCAGGAGATCGCCGAGGCGCGGGCGCGCGAGCGGCGGCGGCGCGAGCTCGCGTCCCAGCTCGAGGAGGTGGTCGAGCAGCCGGCGGTCACCACCGACGGCGTGCGCATCCTGCTGCGCGGTAACGTCGACCTCCCCGACGAAATCCGCGCCGCCCAGCAGCACCGGGCGGAAGGCGTGGGCTTGCTGCGCACCGAGTTCCTCATCACCAGCCACACGACGCTGCCCACGGAGGACGAGCAGGCCGAGTACTTTCGCCGCGTGGGCGAGGCGTTTACGGGACACCCTGTCGTGATCCGCACCTACGATCTGGGCGGCGACAAGCTGCCGGGCCCGTTCCGCGTCCAGGCCGAGGCGAATCCGCAGCTCGGCTGGCGGGCGATCCGCGTCTGCCTCGACCGCCCCGAGATCTTCCGCACGCAGGTGCGAGCGGCGCTGCGCGCCGCGGCGCACGCGGACATCCAGGTGATGATCCCGCTCGTCACGCGACTCGACGAGGTGGACCGCACGCGCGTGATCGTCGGCGAGGAGGCGGCGAACTTGAAGCGGGAGGGCGTCGAGGCCGCGTCGTCGGTGCCTGTGGGCGTGATGGTGGAGACGCCCGCGGCGGCGGTGATGGCCGATCGACTCGCGGCCGTGAGCGATTTCCTGAGCGTCGGCACGAACGACCTCACGCAGTACACGCTCGTCGTGGACCGCGGTAATGCGCGCCTTGCGGACCGCTTCAATCCCCACGACCCGAGTGTGCTGCGGCTCCTCAAGATGGTGGTCGACGCGGCGCGCGCGGCCGGCAAGCCGGCGAGCGTGTGCGGCGAGATGGCCTCGGAGCCGCTCTCGGCGTTTCTCTTGATCGGGCTCGGCTACGACACGCTCTCGGTGGCGCCGCCCGCGTTGCCGCTCGTGAAATGGATGGTGCGACGCGTGAGCGCGGCGCGCGCGCGCTCGGCGGCGGAGTCGGCGCTCGCCGTGCGCACCGCCGACGCAGTGCTCGAGCTGCTCCGCCCCGCGCTCGCCGAGGCCGTCGACTTGAAGCTGCTCGATCCCGACGCCCGGTTGCCGGCGGGGCGGCGCACCGCTAGCTTGAACGTCTAAACCCTCGTCGGATCACAAGATGCCCGCGCAACGCCACGTGTTCACGTCCGAGTCGGTGACCGAAGGCCATCCGGACAAGATCGCCGACCAGATTTCGGACGCCGTGCTCGACGCCATCATCGCTAAGGATCCCGGCGCCCGCGTCGCGTGCGAGACACTCGTGACCACCGGGATGGCGGTCGTGGCCGGCGAGATCACCACGACCACGTACGTCCACATCCCTGACATCGTACGGGGCACCATCAGCGCGATCGGCTATACCGACGCGAGCTTCGGGTTCGACGCGCAAACCTGCGCGATCCTCACAACCATCGACCGCCAGTCCGGCGACATCGCCCTGGGCGTGGACCGCGGAGGCGCCGGGGACCAGGGGATGATGTTCGGTTACGCTTCGGACGAGACCGCGTCGCTCATGCCGCTGCCCATCGTGTTGGCGCACCGGCTCGCCGAGCGGCTCGCCACGGTGCGCAAGGCGGGGGATTTCCCGTGGCTGCGGCCCGATGGCAAGACCCAGGTGAGCGTGATCTACGAGGGCAGCCGCCCCGTAGGCGTGAGTAAGCTGGTCGTCTCCACACAGCACTCCGACAAGATCGACAACTCCGAGCTACGCGAAGGCGTCATCGCCCTGGTCGTCCGCCCGGTGCTTGCCGACACCGGCTTCGACGTGGAGGACGTGGACATCCTGATCAACCCGACCGGGCGCTTCGTGGTGGGCGGCCCCCAAGGAGACGCAGGGCTCACCGGCCGCAAGATCATCGTCGACACCTACGGCGGGATGGCGCGGCACGGCGGCGGCGCGTTCAGCGGCAAGGACCCGTCCAAAGTCGACCGCTCGGCCTCCTACGCGATGCGCTGGGTGGCCAAGAACGTCGTGGCCGCGAAGCTCGCCTCCCGCTGTGAGGCTCAGGTCGCCTACGCGATCGGCGTGGCCCAGCCGGTCTCCGTGATGATCGACACCTTCCGCACCGGCGCGGTCCCTGACGAGGCGATCGAAGCCGCGGTGCGCGAGGTCTTCGACCTCACCCCCCTCGGCATCATCAAGGCGCTGAGCCTGCGTAACCCCATTTACCGGGCCACGGCGTCGTACGGTCACTTCGGCCGCACGCCGGAGCATCGGCGCTTCGTCGACAAGGACGTGAACAAGGATGTCGACCTGTTCACCTGGGAGCAGACGAACCGCGTGGAGGACCTGCGGCTCGCCGTGCAGCGCTCCAAGCACTACGCGTCGAAGAGAGTGACGGCATGACGACGACGGCGCGGCCGGCCGCTGCCTCCGATATCAAGGACCTGAACCTCGCCGCCGAAGGACGTCGCCGCACCGAGTGGGCCGAGCGCTCGATGCCGGTTCTGCGGCAACTGCGGGAGCGGTTCGCGCGGGAGCGGCCGCTCGCTGGGCGTCGACTCTCGGCCTGCCTCCACGTGACGACCGAGACTGCGAACCTCGCCGTCACGCTCCAGGCCGGGGGAGCGGACGTGGCGTTGTGCGCCTCCAACCCGCTCTCCACCCAGGACGACGTCGCGGCCCACCTGGTCCGGGATCACGGGATCAAGGTGTTCGCGATCAAGGGCGAGGACCACGCCACCTACTACGGCCACATCCGTGCCGCGCTGGCGCACCGGCCCGACGTCACGATGGACGACGGGGCCGACCTGGTTGGGGCGCTGCATATGATCGCCCTGAACCGCCTCGACGACCTCGCGCCGCCGGTGCGGCAGTGGGTGGAGACGTTGTCACCGGCAGAGCGCAAGGCGCTCGTCTCGGGGGTGATCGGCTCCACGGAGGAGACTACGACCGGCGTGATCCGTCTGAAGGCGATGGCGCGAGACGGCGTGCTCCAGTTTCCGGTGATCGCCGTGAACGACTCGGACACCAAGCACCTGTTCGACAACCGCTACGGCACCGGCCAGTCGACGCTCGACGGGATCTTACGCGCGACGAACCTGCTGATCGCGGGGAGCACGGTGGTGGTGGCGGGGTATGGATGGTGCGGCCGCGGATTCGCGATGCGAGCGCGCGGCGCGGGGGCGACCGTGGTGGTGACGGAGATCGACCCGCTCAAGGCGCTCGAAGCCCAGATGGATGGCTATCGGGTGGCGCCGATGGCCGAGGCGGCTCGTGTGGGCGACGTGTTCGTGACGCTCACCGGGAACGTCAACGTGATCCGGCTGGAGCATATGCGGGCGATGAAGGACGGCGCGGTGCTCGCGAACTCGGGGCATTTCAACGTGGAGATCGACCTGGCGGGCCTGAAGCAGGCGGGGCAAGGCCCGACGCGGGTGCGCGAGTTCGTCGAGGAGTGGCGGCTCGACGGCAAGCGGATCTTCGTGCTCGCCGACGGGCGGCTGATCAATCTCGCGGCCGCGGAGGGTCACCCCGCGAGCGTGATGGACATGTCGTTCGCGAACCAGGCGCTCGCCGCCGAGTTCGTGGTGCAGCAGGCGAAGCGTCTCGCGAAGGACGTGCACCGCATCCCCCGCGAGCTGGACGCCGAAATCGCGCGGCTCAAGCTCCAGGCCATGGGCGCTACCATCGACACCCTGACGCCCGAGCAGGAGCATTACCTCGCCTCCTGGGAGATGGGCACCTGACGGCCAACGTGATCCAGGTGCGAGTCGCGCATCTCGGGCTCGATCGCACCACCAACACCCCGGTAGTGATCCTTCAGGAGCAGGAAGGGGAGCGTGTGCTCCCGATCTGGATCGGGCCGGCCGAGGCGAGCGCCATCGCGATGGAGCTCGCCGGCGTCAAGTTCGCCCGGCCGCTGACGCACGATCTCCTGAAGCAGGTGATCCTCGGCCTGGGGGCGGACCTCCGCAAGGTCATCATCACCCAGGTGAAGGACAACACGTACTACGCCGAGCTGCACATCTACCGGGGGGACGCGGTAATTCAGGTCGACGCGCGGCCGTCGGACTCCATCGCGGTCGCGCTGCGACTCAAGGCGCCGATCTTCACGACCGAGAACCTGCTCGCGCTCACGTCGGTCGAGACCGGCGAGCCGGGCGGCGAGGCCAGCACCGAAACGCTCGACCCCGACAAGCTCAAGTCGTACCTCCAGAACCTCGATCCTGAAGACTTCGGCAAGTTCACTCCGTAAGGCGTTCACCCTGGCCTGCCTGGTGGGCGGCGCCGGCGGCGATCTCCTCGCACAGCGGGTGGTGGTTTCGGGCCGGGTGGTGCACGGTGGGCCGGACGGCACGCCGCTGGCGCGCGCCTGGGTAGTGCTGCACCGGGTGACGATGGGGGGGGCCGGGGGACCGATCGACTCGACCCGCACCGACGGGCGCGGCGTGTTCACCCTCAACATGGGCCGCCCCGACACGACTGCGATCTACGTCGTCTCCAGCTGGTACGACGGCATCGCGTACTTCTCCGAGCCGGTGACCGCCTCGCGGCCGCGCGCCGACCTGCGGCCGCTGCTCGTGTACGACACCACGTCGGCGGGGCCGGGCGTGCAGGTCGCCCGGCGCTTGCTGACGGTCGCGCGGCAGCAGCGCGACGGGACAAGGAGCGTGCTCGAGCTAGTCGAGCTGGTGAACCCCGGCCGGAAGACGCGCATCGCGGCCGACACGCTCCAGCCTACCTGGGCGGGCGCCATCCCGGCCGACGCGATCCAATTTCAGGTAGCGCAAGGCGACCTCTCCCCGCAGGCGGTCGCGCTGCGCGGCGACCGCGTGGCGGTGTTCGGGCCCATCCCGCCCGGCGAAGCGAAGCAGCTGAGCTACGGCTACGTCCTTCCCGCGACCACGCCGCGGCTCGCAGTCCCCATCGACCAGCCCACGGCTGAAGTGGATCTGCTCGTCGAGGACACCACGGCGACCGTGACGGCCCCCCAGCTCGACACGCTTGGCGTGCAGGAGATCGAGACTCGTCGCTTCGCGCGCTACCGCACCCGTGCCCTGGCCGCCGGCGCAGCGGTCACGATCGCCTTTGCGGCCAGCCGCGACGTCCAGGCGGCGTCCTTCGTGCCGTTCGTCGTAATCGTGGCGGCAGCGGCGCTCGCTGTGGGATTCGTGGTGGCGCTGCGCCGCCGGCCCGCTCAGCCGACCGCGTTCACACCCTGAAGGTGTGAACAACGTGGCTTGCGTTGCTGCGATCACCTCGATAGACTAGCGATCGTAGCACACAAAGCGAACGGGGAATCACGGAAGCCGGTGCGAATCCGGCGCGGCCCCGCCACTGTAACGGGCATGTGGGAGCGCAGCACGCTGCGCCCGCGGCTCAACGCCACTGGGTGTCATCACTCGGGAAGGCGAGCCGACCGCCCGAAGCCAGGAGACCTCTCCGTTCGCGCCACCTGTAGATCCCTCGCGGGAGGGATGGTGGCGCTGCGCACCGGGCGCAGACGCTAGCCCATCTCCGCTTCCGTCGGGGGTGGGTTGCTTGCTATGCGCCGCTGGGCACATCGCACCCACCTCGCGGGCCTGTTCTTGGCGGCCGCCGCTCTGGCGTGCCAGCCGACGGACCGCGCGACGCCCCCCCCGCCCCCCCCGCCCCCCACGTCCCCCGGCGGCGTCGCCGTCACGGATGACGCCGGCCGGCGCGTAACGCTGTCCGCCCCTGCCCGACGCATCGTCTCACTGTCTCCCGCCGTGACCGAGTTGCTCTTCGCCCTCGGCGCGGGAGACTGGGTCGTAGGCCGCACCACCTGGTGCGATTATCCCCCGGCAGCGCGCGCCGTGCCGAGTGTGGGCGACGGGCTCAATCCAAACCTCGAGGCCGTGGCGGCGCGGCGACCCGATCTCGTGATCCTGTACCGATCCGCGCTGAACGAGACCGCCGCCCAACAGCTCGCGCGGCTGGGCATCGCCGCCGCGGTGGTGCGGCAAGATCGGCTCGAGGACCTGGCCCGCGCAGCGGGGCTCGTTGCGACGTTGACCGGTCGCGGGGCGGCAGGCGCGTCCCTCGCCCGCGGGATCGACAGCTTGCTGCACGCGCCTGCTCCCCCGGCGCCCGCGGCGGCCCGGCGACGCGTCGCGTTCGTCGTGTGGGACAACCCCCCGATGGTGATCGGCGGCGGCAGCTACCTCGACGAGCTCGCGACGCTCGCTGGCACCGAGAACATGTTCCACGACATCCCGGCGGCCTCGGCGACGGTATCACTCGAGACCATCGCCGCGCGTGATCCCGACGTCATCGCCGTGCTCGCCGATTCCGGGGCGCCCGCGGTGCCGGCGTGGGCTGCGCGCCGGGAATGGCAAGTGGTCCGGGCTGTGCGCGAGCGCCGCTTCGCGGTGCTGGGGGGCTCGCTGTTCGCCCGTCCGTCTCCCCGGGCGCCGCAGGCGGTGGCCGCGCTGCGCCGCGCCTTGGCGGCGACCCGATGAGGTGGCTCGGGCTGGGTGTGGCCGCCGCGGCGGCATTCGTGCTGGCCGTCGTTGTGGGGCCCGCGCATGTGCCGCTCGCCAATCTCATGACCTCGGACATCGTGCGCTCCCTGCGGCTGCCGCGTGCGATCCTCGCGTTCCTGGTCGGCGGCGCGCTCGCCCTCTCGGGCGCGAGCCTTCAGGCCCTCGTGCGCAACCCACTCGCCGACCCGTTCCTGCTCGGCCTTTCGGGGGGGGCGGGCCTCGGCGCCGTGCTGGCCATCGCGCTGCGCATCGGGGGGCCCTGGGCGCTGCCGCTCGCGGCCTTCGCTGGGGCGCTCGTCGCGATGGGCCTCGTCTACCGGCTCGGCCTGGTGGGCGGATCGGCCCTCGACCCGCGCGTACTCATCCTCGCGGGCGTGGCGGTCGGCGCCTTCGCGTCGGCGGTCACCACGGCGATCGTGTCGCTCTCCGAAGCGACCCAATTGCGCAACGCATTTCTGTGGCTGTGGGGTGGGCTGTCAGGCGCGTCCTGGGACACCGTGCTCGTAGCCTGCGTCTACTTCCCACTTCCGGTCCTGGTGCTGCTCGCCGCCGCCCGGCCGCTCGACGTTCTGGCCCTGGGTGAGGAGCCCGCTCGCCACCTCGGCGCCGACGTCGAGCCGCTCAAGCGGCGCGTCTACCTCGCAGCGTCGTTGCTCACCGCGGCGGCGGTGGCGGTGTCGGGAGTCATCGGCTTCGTCGGCCTAGTGGTCCCTCACGCGATGCGCGCGCTGTGGGGTCACCAGCATCGCCCGCTGCTCCCGGCCGCCTTCCTGGGCGGCGGGACGCTGCTCGCCCTCTCGGACACCGTCGCACGCACCTTCGTGGCGCCGCGCGAGCTCCCCGTGGGCATCGTGACGGCCCTCGTCGGCGTCCCCGTCTTCGCGCTGCTGCTGCGCCGATGGACCGCGAGCTGATTCTCGACGCGCGCGACGTCGCCTATCGCTACCCGGGGGCAGTCCGGGACGCCCTCGCCGGGGTGAGCCTCGCTCTGCGGGCCGGCGCATTCCACGCGGTGCTCGGTCCGAACGGGAGCGGCAAGACCACGCTCGTGCGGGTGGCGCTCGGCCTCCTGTCCCCCCGCGCGGGGACGGCGGCAATCCTGGGCCGGGCCGCTGCCGCGTGGTCGCGGCGCGACCTCGCCCGCATCGTGGGCGTCGTGGCGCAGCGCGAGGAGAACCCCTTCCCGCAGCGCGTCCGCGAGACCGTGTTGCTCGGACGGTTCGCCCATCTGTCACTCTGGGCTGGCGAGCGGCCAGAGGACCACGAGGCGGTGAGCCGCGCGCTCGAGCGCTGCGACGTGGTGCCACTCGCCGACCGCTGGCTCTGGACGCTTTCGGGCGGCGAGTACCAGCGCGTCCGGCTCGCCCGCGCCCTGGCCCAGGAGCCGAGGCTACTGGTGTTGGACGAGCCGACCGCGAGCCTCGACATACGCCACGAGATGGAGCTGTTCGAGCTGGTGCGCGCGCTGGCGGACCGCCACGGGCTCGCGGTGGTGCTGATCACGCACCACGTCAACCTCGCCGCGCGGTTCGCGGACCAGGTGCTGCTGCTGGCCGAAGGCCGGGCCGTGGCGCGCGGCAGCCCGGCGGCGGTGCTCACCGCAGAGACGGTGCGGCGGGTCTTCGGCTGGCCGGTTGCGATCGCGCCATTCGAAGGCGCCCCCCAAATGATCCCGCTGCGAAGCGGAAAGGACGGTGTCTGATGCGACGCTGGCTCGTAGCCTGCAGGCTTACGCTCGTCCCCGGAGCGCTCGCCTCCCAAGCGCCCACCGATACGCTCGACGTCACGCCGGTGGTCGTTACGGCGACCCGGCTCCCCACGCGCGTCGACGCGGTGACGGTCGCGGTGACGGTGCTCACCGGCGTCGAGCTCCGGGCGCTGGGGTTACACACCGTCTTCGAGGCGCTCCGGGACATCCCGACCGCGGCAGTGGTTCAGACCGGCTCGTTCGGGGGGCAAACGTCGCTGTTCCTGCGTGGCGGGCAAAGCAACTATGTGAAGGTGCTGGTGGACGGCGTCCCGGTGAACGACCCCGGAGGCGCCTTCGACTTCGCGAGCCTGACCACCGATAACGTCGAGCGCATCGAAGTGGTGCGCGGCCCGGGGAGCGTGTTGTACGGGTCGGATGCGGTCACTGGGGTGGTGCAGATTCTCACCCGTCGGGGCATCGGGGTGGCGGGCGCCGATGCGAGCGTCTGGGCCGGGACTTACGGCACGTTCGACTCGGACGTGCGGGCGTCGGGTGGCGGCGCACGGGCCAGCTATTCGTTCGCGGCCTCCCGCTTTACGAGCGGCGGCACATACGCGTTCAACAATCACTACAGCAACACCGTGGCCTCCGCGCTGGTACGCGTCGCGCCCGACGATCGCACGGACGCCACTCTCTCGCTGCGGTACGACGACCACACCTATCATTTCCCGACCGACGGCGCGGGCAACCCTGTGGACCACAATCAATACAACTACGGAAGCGGTCCCACGATCGGGCTCGACCTGGGGCACTACTTCACGCCACGGATCGAAGCGCGGCTACTGCTCACCGACCACGCGACCAGGGGCGGCTTCGACGACCGGCCCGACAGCGCCGCGGACAGCACGCTGTTCCACAGCCTCGATCGGTTGCGGCGAGCGGGCGCCGACCTGCGCCTCAACCTCCATCTCCCGGCCGGCACCGTGCTGACCGCCGGGACGGCCGTGGAGCAGGAATACGACGCGAGCTCGAACGTGTGCCAGACGAGCTTCGGCGACTGCAGCTCTCCACCCATCGACACGTCGCGCTGGAACGGGGCGATGTACGGGCAGGCGGTCGCGGACGTCGCCCGGCGAGTGTCCCTCACAGCTGGCGTGCGGCTCGAGGACAACCAGCGCTTCGGCACCTACGCCACCTACCGCGTCGGCGCGGTGTACCGGGTCGCGCGCGGCACGCGCATCCGCGCCGGCGCGGGGACCGGCTTCCGCGAGCCGACCTTCTTCGAAAACTTCGCGACCGGATTCTCGGTCGGGAACCCGAATTTGCGACCCGAGCATTCGCGGAGCTGGGAGGTCGGGGTGGAGCAGGCGATCCATGACCGGGCGACGCTCGCGGCCACGTTCTTCGAGCAGCACTTCGTCGATATGATCGACTACAATCCCAGCGCGCCGTCTGGCACGCCGAACTACGCCAACGTCGGAGGCGCCGTCGCCAGTGGCGTAGAGCTGACCGTCGGTCTCCCGCTCCGGCTCCTGTCGCTCGCTGCGACCTACACCTACCTCCACACCGACGTCACGAATCCCGGCTTCGACGCGACGCCCGGCGCGGCGCTCGCACCCGGCCAGCCGCTGCTGCGGCGGCCCCGGCACTCCGCGCGCGTGAGCGCCGCCCATGGCTTTCCACGACGTGGCAGCGTGACGCTCACGGTCGCGTACGTCGGAGCTCGAGCGGACCAGGACTTCTCGACGTTCCCGTTCCCCCGTGTAACGCTGCCGTCGTACACGCGAGTCGACGCGGCGGGCGAATGCGACCTGGTCAAAGCGCGCGGGTCGCGCCCCGGGCTTACGCTCAGCGGACGGGTCGAGAACCTGTTGGACCAGCGCCACGACGAGGTGAAAAACTTCCCCGCCCGACGCCGCACCTTATTATTCGGCGGACGCTTGACGCTCGGCCGGTGAGGCCCGGGAAGAAGGGAGAAGGGGAAGGGTGAGGCGACGCGACGCGTGGTTGGTTGCGGTGGCCCTTGCCGCCGCCGGGTGCAGCGACGCGCTCGAGCAGACGAGCTCGTCCGGGCAGGTGATCGCCGTCGTGAACTCGAACCACACCGTCTCGTTTGTCGCGGCGGCGGATCTATCGGTTCGGACGGTGGACCTGCAGGCAGGCGGCGCAGCGATCACTGCGGCGGGTCGCGGCAGCACGGTGCTCGTGCCCCTCGGTTCCGCGGACTCGGTGGCCGTGATCAACAACGCCGGTCTCTGCACCACCGGCTTGTGCGTGCGCCCGGTGGTCGTCTTGCCGCTTGCGAGGGGATCTGGCGCTACGGGTGTGGTGATCCAGGACGACTCGATCGCCTGGGTCGCGAACCCGAAGCTCAACACAGTTACGCGCCTCAATTTTCTCTCGGGTGACACCGCCAGCTTTCACGTGGGCGTGTACCCGCAGGCCCTCGCCTTCGTGCGGGGTCGCGTCTTCGTTGCGAACGGCAATGTCGTGAACGGCGCGCCGGCGGGTCCGAGCTGGCTCAGCTCGATCCCTTGCTGCGGTGGCCCCTCGGTCGACTCGATTCCGCTATCCGGGGCGAACGCTCGCTTTCTCACCGTCGGAGACGACAGCCTGCTGTACGTCGTGAACTCCGGCTATCCGATGCGCGGCGACGGCAAGCTCTCTGTCGTCGACCCGGCATCTCGCACCGAGCTCGTGGTCATCAACGGGCTGGGCGAGGCCCCGGGCGCCGCAGCCTTTCATCCGTCGGGCCGCGTGCTGATCTCTTCTATCAGTGACGGGATCCTGGAGGTGAATACCCTGACGCGGTCCGTGACGCGGGGGCCGGGGCAGGGCTTGAAGCCCGGCGGCGACGGCGTCACCGGGCTGGCAATCGATCAGGGGGGCCGGGTATACGCGCTCGACGCCGGTGCCTGTACCAGCCCCGGCGTCGTGCATGTGCTGTCGGCGCCGCCCGACTACGACGAGCTCCGGGCCGTCGCGGTGGGCGTCTGCCCCTCCGCCACCGCCCTGGCGGTCGTGCCATAGGCGCGGCGCCGCCGTTAGCTTTGACCCCATGGCGCTCGTCACCACCCCCGCGGTCGTCCTCCAGACCTATCGCTACAGCGAAACCTCCAAGGTGGTCCGGCTCGCGACCCGGGAGCTGGGCGTGCAGAGTGCGATCGCCAAGGGAGCGCTGCGGCCGAAGAGCCGCTTCGGCGCAGGGCTCGAGCTGCTGAGCGAGGGGACGGCGCAGCTCTATTTCCGCGAGACGCGCGAGCTGCACACGCTTGCCGCGTTCGATCTCGCCAACTTGCGGCGCGACCTGGCGGCCGAGGTCGGGCGGTTCGCGGGGGCGACGGCGCTCGCCGAGGTGATGCTCAAGATGGCGCCTCCGGCGCCACTCCCCGCGGCGTACGACACATTCACCACCGCGCTCGACGCGCTCGCGAGCGCGTCCCCGGAGGCGATCGACGTCGCCGCAGTGCGGGGGATCTGGCTGCTCCTGGGCGTGTTGGGCTTCGAGCCGTCCCTCGTGGCGTGCGTACGGGACGGCACTGCCATCGCCTCCGACGGCCAGGACCCTGTGCCGTTCAGCATCGCCGACGGCGGCGTCGCTTGCCCCCGCTGCACCCCGACCCAGCCGTTCACGCGGCTGCCACGGCAGGCCTATCGCGACCTGCTCGCCCTGACCGACGCTCGGGAAGAGTTGCCCCGGCTCGACGCGCAGCACGCCGCTGCCCATCGCCGCCTCGTCGCCCGCTTCGTGCGCCACCACTTCGGCGAGACTGGCGCCCTCTCCGCCCTCGATTTCTGGGAGCGTCGCGCGTGGGCCTCCACGCCCCCCACTCCAGTCCCATCCGCCGCTTCGTAATCGGCACCGCCGGCCACATCGACCACGGCAAGACGGCGCTCGTAAAGGCCCTCACCGGAGTCGACACCGACCGATGGGAGGAGGAGAAGCGCCGCGGGATCACGATCGACCTGGGCTTCGCCCCGCTGCCGCTCGGCGACCAAGTCCAGGCCAGCGTCGTAGACGTCCCAGGGCACGAGGGGTTTGTCCGCAACATGCTCGCGGGAGCGACGGGCATCGACGTCGCCCTCCTCGTGGTCGCGGCCGACGAGGGAATCATGCCGCAGACGGAGGAGCATCTGGCCATCGTCGAGCTGCTCGGCGTGCCGCGCGGCATCCCCGTGATCACCAAGCGGGATCTGGTCGAGCCCGAGTGGCTCGACTTGGTACGGTCGGAGCTGAGCGAGCGCCTCAAGACCAGCCGGGTTCGCTGGGAGGATCCGGTCACTACGTCGGCCGTGACGGGGGAGGGGTTGGACGGGCTCCGAGCGGTGTTACGGCGGGTGGCGGAGGACCTGATCGAACGCCCGGCGGCGGACTTGTTCCGGCTGCCCATCGACCGGGTGTTCGCGGTGGCGGGGGCGGGTACGGTGGTCACCGGCTCCACCTGGAGCGGCACGGTGGCCGTGGGGGACGTCGTGCGGCTCTTGCCACTCGAGCGCGAGGCGCGAGTGCGCTCGATCGAAGTGCACAGCCAGGCAGCGGATCGGGCGGTGCCCGGTCGGCGCACGGCGTTGGCACTGGTCGGGGTTGACAAGAGCGAGCTGGCGCGCGGACATGTGGTCGTGACGGGGGCGGGCTGGCGCGCCACGACGATGCTCGACGCCGCCGTCGAGTTGCTCCCCGCAGCCCGCAAGCCGATCGCCTCTCGGACCCGGCTCCGGGTGCACCTCGGCACCGCCGAAGTACTGGCTCGTGTGGTTCAGGTGCGGTCGATCGGGCCAGGCGAACGGGGCGTCGCGCGGCTGATCCTCGAGACGCCCCTGGTGGCCCGCGGCGGGGACCGGTTCGTGCTGCGGTCGTTTTCGCCCGTCACGACCATCGGCGGGGGCGTCGTGCTCGACCCCTTCGCGGCGCCCCGGCCAAGGCTCCGCCAGCGACGCCTCGCGGCGGACCAGCCGCCGGTGGAACGATTGCGGCTGCTCGCACTGGAGGCAGGGCTCGCCGGGCTGCCGGTGGCGACGCTGTCCGTACGGCTGGGTTGTCCCCCGGAGCGCGTGACACCCGTCATCGCTGCGGCGGGGGCGGATCTCGTAAGCTGGGGCGACACGCTTGTCGCGCTCGGAGTCGTGACGGCCGAAGTGGCACGCCTAGCCGAAGTGCTCCGGCGCTACCACGAGGAGCATCCGCTCGATCCTGGGATGTCGCTGCAGGCCCTGCGAGCAGCGGTGGCAGCGCCGGCACCTCCGCCGGGTGTGGTCGATGCCATACTGGAGCTTGGCACCGGGGGGAGGGGGGGAAAGGGGAAGCTGGAGATTGCGGGGAGCGTGGCGCGGCTCGCGGGGTGGCGGCCCGCCTTCGACGCCCGCACCAGCGACTTGAGGGAGACCCTGACCCGCCGCTTGGTGGAGGCCCGCTGGCAGGTTCCGACGCTGGGAGAGCTGGAGCGCGAGTTCCCCGGCGCGCCGATCCGGGCGCTGCTCGCGCACCTGGCGCGCGAGGGCGGGGCCGAGCAGATCGATCAGGAACGCTACGCGGCGCGGCAGGCGCTGGAGGCGTTCCGGACGAGCCTTGAGGCAGCGCTCGCCGAGCTCGGCCAGGCGACCCCGGCCGAGTTGCGCGACCGGTTCGGTCTCACCCGCAAGTACTTGATCCCGTTGCTCGAATGGGCCGACCGCCGCGGCATCACACGCCGCGCCGGCGACGCCCGTGTACTGGCCCGGTTGACAGCGGGGAAAGGCGGCCCGTAGTTTTCCGCCAAGCGCCCTAGAACGGTTCACTCGACAAGGAGTGCGGTCCCAAGGTTCTTTTCTCGTTCGCAGAAGGAGCGGTGGATGAAGCGGTACGCCTGGGCGGTGCTGGGGCTCGGGCTTTGGGTGGCGGGGCTGGGGGTTGTGGCGGGGCCGGCGTGGGGGCAGGAGCCCCGACCCACGGTAGAGCTCAAACAGAATTACCCGAACCCGTTCAACCCGGCGACCACGATCCCGTTCTCGCTGAACGGTGCGTTGTTTGTCAATGGTCACCGGCCGAAGGTCTCGCTGAAGGTCTACAACGTGCTCGCCCAGCTCGTGGCGGTGCCGATCCTGCAGGGGACGGGGGAGGCGCTCGACAACCTGGAGTTGAGCTGCTCGAGCGCCGACGGCTGCGCCTACAGCGCCTACTGGGACGGCAACGTCCGGAACACCAGCCAGCAGGCGGCGTCTGGAGTGTACATCTACCAGCTGGTCGTCGACGGGCAGCGATTCACGAAAAAAATGATCATCATGAAGTGATTCAGCGTGGATGCTGGAGCACGATGTAGCGCACGTCGTCCTTGGCCATCTCCTTCAGCCACTGAATCAGGTCGCCGATTCGGCCCGGCGGCTCGACCCCCTTGTGACCGATGAGCTTGCGTGCGACGCGCAGCACGCGACCCTCCTGGCCGTACTCGGCCGTGTACGTCCCGAACGCGCTGCGCGCTGTGATGTTGGGCGGCAGCTGCGCCCGCCAGCCGTCCGGCAGGGTGAGCTTGAGCTCGGCCGCTTCTTCGTGGGGCCCCGCGACGGCGGCGACATCGATGGGGAAGCGGCGGGGGCCGCGGGCTTCGAGCTCGGCCGCGAGCCCCTTCACGTCGCCGTAGTTGTGAATCGGCAACGTCAGAATGTCGCTGCTTCCGGACTGAGAGGTCGCCTGAGCCTCGCGGATCACGACTGCGATCCTGGGCTCCGCGCGCAGGTCGCGCCCGTCGAATAGCTCGAGGCTGTCGCCCGTGGCTCCCGGGAACAGCATGTTCACCGCGGCCCGTGTGATGCGCTCCCGCTCCGTCGTCCCGAATGGCGTCGCGAACGTCTGCCGCATGCCGTACTGCTGGTCGCCCGCCGCGACGTGGACATAGCGACCGTGGAACACCCCCTGCGGCGACAAATCGCCGGTCAGCACCGCGACATCGCGGTTCGTGGCCGCGGAGTCTGCGGGGAAGGTGACCTCCTCGCCGCTCCCGTCGGCGTGCACCATCAGGCCGAACTCGCCCTGCTCGGCCGGCGGGAGCGAGCCGAACGGGGTCAGCTCTGAGGTCAGGTCGAGGTAGAGGTAGCCGCTGGGACGCTCGACCGCGGCGATCATGTGGTCGAACGCCAGAGCGGACGGCCGGTCGCGCGCGATCCCGCCGCTGCTCGACAGCAGCACCGGATAGGCGCGCAGCCCCAGTCGCCGGGCCAGCGCAATGAACAGCGTCGCCTTGTCCTTGCAGTCACCGTACCGGGTCGCGAGCACCGCGGCGGGGAGGCGCGGCTGGAAGCCTCCGATCCCGAGCGAGAGTGAGACGTAACGGAAGTCTTGCGCCACCCAGCGGTGCAGCGCCCGCAACGAGTCGTCGAGCGTGCGAGCGCCGGTGACCACCGAGCCGAGCGCCGAGTCGAGCCCCGGGGTCACGACGTAGCGGTCCCGGGAAAGCCCACCGTACCAGCGCGCCACGTCCGCCCACTGGACCGGCGCCGCGATGTCGATGTATTGGTCGATGCCATTCGAGTCGGCGGCAAACGGCTCCCGCTCGATCTTCGGCACGTCGGCCGCCGCCCACGTGTACACGCGCCGGCCGCGCGCTTCGACGGTCTTCCGCGGGACGGTGAGGTTAACCTCTTTGATGCGGACATCCAAGGTCGCGGGCACGTCCACGACGTAGCGCGAGCGCCGCGTGAGCCGCCCCGTTGTCACGCGCCATCCGCGCTGGAAGTCACCGGGCATCACCGGCTTCAGCGTTTCGACGGTGTAGCTGTAATCGAGTAGCGTACCCGGCGCGATGCCGCCGCTCGAGACGCGCCGCACCTTCGCGTCCGAAAAAACCGGCGCCTCTTGCGCCACCGGTGCGATCGACTCCTGCTCGTGCGCCGGCTGCGAACTGATGACCTCGCCCGTCGGTTTCACGACGCGGATCCAGTTGAGTGTCAGCCGCTCGCGCCCGCTCACGTAGGAAAACGACTGCTCGCCCCACGTCTCGGCGGCCTCCCGGGTGAGGATCTGCACGACCTGGCGGTACGTCCGGCTGCCGCGGCCGTCGGCCTCCAACCGCACGACCCCGTCGTCCAGCAGGTAGATGTAGTCGTCGTCGGGGTGATCGGCGGGGTTCACCGCCAGGCCGTAGATCGTGTCGTTCCGGACAGTGGGATCCCCCGTCGGGGTAATCCGCGGGGCCTGCGCTCGGGCGGCAGCCGCCACGGCGAGGAGCAGCACCAGCGAGCGTGTCAGCACAGCAAGCATCCTGGAGTCAGGGCCATCGGCGGGAACATCACACGGCCACAGCCAAGCGTCAATTGATCGTTTTCTTGGGCATTTTGACTTGTGCTCTGCCGATTCGGCATCTTTCAGCAGGCACAAAGGTTGCCCGGAGGGCCAGCGCTATGATCAGACCCGAACGATTGACCGTCAAGGCGGCTGAGGCGTTGCAACAGGCGAGCGGGCTGGCGCGCGAGCGCGGCAACCCGGTGGTCAACGACGCCCATCTCTTCCACGCGCTGCTGTCGCAGGACGACGGGATCGTGGTGCCCCTGCTCCAGAAGGCGGGGCTCAACGTCACGCGGCTGAAAGCGGAGACGGAGCGCGAGCTCGACCGGTTCCCGAAGCAGTCGGGAAGCGCCGCCGAGCCGACCCTGTCGCGCGAAGTCACCCGGGTCTTGGATCGCGCCGACGAGGAAGCCAGGGGGTTGGGCGACGCGTACGTCTCCACCGAGCATCTCCTGCTCGGGCTTATTGAAGAGAAGGGGACGACGGCGAAGCAGCTGCTTTCGGCCGTGGGCGTCGATCGCGCTGACGTGATGGCAGCGCTGGAGGGCGTGCGCGGTCCGCAGCGGGTCACCGACCAGGAGCCGGAGCAGAAGTACCAGGCGCTCGAGCGTTTCACCCGCGACCTCACCGAGCAGGCCCGCAAGGGCAAGCTCGATCCGGTGATCGGGCGAGACGAAGAGATCCGCCGCGTGATGCAGGTCTTGTCGCGGCGAACCAAGAACAATCCCGTGCTGATCGGCGAGCCGGGCGTGGGCAAGACGGCGATCGTCGAAGGGCTCGCGCAACGGATCGTGAACGGCGACGTGCCGGACTCGCTCAAGAATAAGCATCTCGTCGGCCTCGATCTCGGGGCCCTCGTCGCGGGGACGAAATACCGTGGCGAGTTCGAGGAGCGTCTCAAGGCGGTGCTGAAGGAAATCACGAGCGCCGAGGGCCGGTACATCGTCTTCATCGACGAGCTGCACACGCTCGTGGGCGCGGGCGCAGCGGAAGGGGCGGTCGACGCCTCCAACATGCTGAAGCCGGCGCTGGCGCGCGGGGAGCTGCACGTGGTGGGCGCGACCACGCTTGATGAGTACCGCAAGCACATCGAGAAGGACGCGGCGCTCGAGCGACGCTTCCAACCCGTGTTCGTGGGGGAGCCGTCCCTCGAGGACACGATCGCCATCCTGCGCGGCCTGAAGGAGCGCTATGAAGTGCATCACGGCGTGCGGATCACAGACAACGCGCTCGTGGCCGCCGCTACCCTCTCGCATCGCTACATCGGCGATCGCTTCCTGCCCGACAAGGCGATCGACCTCGTGGATGAAGCAGCGAGCCGGCTGCGGATTGAAATCGACTCGCTCCCCCAGGAAATCGACGAGGTTGAGCGGAAAATCGTGCAGCACGAGATCGAGCTCGCGGCCCTCGCGAAGGAGAAGGACAAGGCGTCAAAGGAGCGTCGCGAGCGGGTGGAGCAGGAGCTGAAAGAGCTGCGCGACCGCTCCAACGCCATGAAGGCCCAGTGGCAGGCAGAGAAGGACGCGATCACGAAGCTGCAGGCCAAGAAGGCGGAGCTCGAGCAGCTGCGCACGGAGGCGGACCAGGCGACCCGGCGCGGCGACCTGCAGAAGGCCGCCGAGATTAGCTACGGGCGGATTCCGGCGCTCGAGAAGGAGATCACCGCGCTCGAGAAACGCCTCGCCGAGATCCAGAAGAAAGGGAAGTACCTGAAGGAAGAAGTGGACGCCGAAGACATCGCCGAGATCGTGGCGAAGTGGACGGGCATTCCGGTCTCGAAGATGCTCGAGTCGGAGCGCGAGCGCCTCACCCGCCTCGAAGCCGAGCTCGCCAGGCGGGTGGTCGGCCAGCCCGAGGCGCTGGCAGCGGTGTCGAACGCCGTGCGGCGGGCCCGCGCCGGCCTGCAGGACCCCAACCGGCCGACCGGATCGTTCATCTTCCTCGGCCCCACCGGGGTTGGGAAGACCGAGACGGCGCGCGCCCTGGCCGCGTTCCTGTTCGACGACGAGAAGGCGATGGTGCGGCTCGACATGTCCGAGTACATGGAGAAGCACGCCGTGGCGCGGATGATCGGCGCGCCGCCCGGCTACGTCGGGTACGAGGAAGGCGGTCAGCTCACGGAGGCGGTGCGCCGGCGCCCCTATGCCGTTGTGCTGTTCGATGAGATCGAGAAGGCGCATCCCGACGTCTTCAACGTGCTGCTCCAGATCCTCGACGACGGCCGGCTCACGGACTCACAAGGTCGCACGGTGGACTTCCGGAACACCGTGCTTATCATGACGTCGAACATCGGCTCTCAGTACATCCTCGAGATGGGCACGCAGAATTGGGAACAGGTCGAGACCAAGGTGCTGGAGCTGCTGCGGCAGACGTTCAAGCCCGAGTTCCTGAACCGCGTGGACGACGTGATCATCTTCCGGCCGCTGTCGAGCGAGGATATCGCTTGCATTGTAGATCTCCAGATCCAGCGGGTGGAGCGGCTCGTCGCCGAGCGCAAGCTCAGCCTCGAGGTGACGCCCGCGGCGAAGCAGCTGGTCGTGGCGGAGGGCTACGATCCGGTGTACGGCGCCCGCCCTCTCAAGCGGTCCATCCAACGGCTACTGCAGAACCCACTCGCACTCGCGGTGCTCGAAGGGAAGTTCTCCGAGGGCGACCGGATCCGTGTGGATCGGGCGAAGGACGGTAATTCGCTCACGTTCCAGCGTGTGGCGGCGGGCGCACCGGAACCGGCTCGTGCGTGAACCGGCGGACCTCGCTGGGATCGAGGCGGCGCTTGCCCAGGCCAAGCTCGCAGCCGACCTCGATGAAGTGCCCGTCGGCGCCGTCGTCATTCGCGACGGCGCCGTTGTTTCCAGGGCGCACAACGCCACGATCGCGCGTAACGACCCGACCGCTCATGCCGAGCTCCTCGCCATCCAGCAGGCGCTGACCGCGCTCGGCACCGACCGCCTCGACGACAGCACACTCTACGTAACGCTCGAGCCTTGCGCCCAGTGCGCCGGGGCGATCGTGCTCGCCAAGCTGGGACGCCTCGTGTTCGGTGCGTACGACGACAAGGCGGGCATGTGCGGCAGCGTGGGGGATGTGGTGCGGCACCCCCGCCTCAATCATCGGGTCGAGGTGATCGGGGGCGTGCTTGCGGACGAGTGCGGCGAGCTGCTTCAGAGCTTCTTCCGCGCCAAGCGCTGATGGGCTGCGGGTTCTCAATCTGAGGTCGTGAGCAGCTCGGGACGCACCGTCAGGATGAGCGTGCGGCCGTGCGGGAGCGCCTGAACGTTGCCGAGCACCGCCGTCTTGCCCACTGGAATTGTCACCGTCGTACGAAAGTTGCCTCCCCTCATCGCATCCAAACGCACGTTCAGCTCCACCGTGGGGCTGTCCGCCGAGCCGGCGAGGCGCTGCACACTGGCTGACAGCACATAGGGGTTGGGCGTCGTGGCGAGCGCCTGCGTCACCTCGCCCTTTTCCGTGGCGCTCACCACGCCTTCCGCCACGAGACGGTAGCCCTGGAACCGGAACAAACGCCGCAGCGTCGCCTCCACGTCCCGGATGGCCGGATCGGTCGACGTCGCCCCGTCCGCTTCAATCAGGTGGAACGTGAGCCGGACGAATGGCCGGGGCCGGTCGTATTCGGCCAGCACGCGGGCGATCTTGTCGAGGTTGTCCGGCGTTTCGCGCACCGTGATCGCATTGTCCGATACGCTGAACACGCCTTTGCCATTGGGCCGATCGGTATAGACGTACGGCACGACGATCGGAACGGCGTCCGGACCGCGGAGGTACTTGAGCGCGAACGTGCGCGTGTCGAGGCTCGGACCGTGCGGGGAGCAAGCGGTGAGCAGGGCGAGGGTGATGGCGCGCGACGTACGTGTGTTCATAGCAGCTCCTTAGAAGAACCAGATGACCACGATCTCGGGATTGTCGGTCCGAAACACCGCGACGCTCTTGCCCGGCGGGGCCTCGACCGCGATGCCGGAACCGACCGCCGGCGGGGTGGGCGAGAGTGCCGGCTGTTCCAGGCGAGCGGGACGTCCAAGCCACACTATCGCCAGCACCGCGGCCGCGGCGAGCGGCGCGGCGCGCCACATCCAACGACGGCGCCGCGCTCGGCGGCAGACCAGGCCCACCGCTTCGTCCGCTCCGTGCCCCGGCGTCGCCGCGGCCAACGCTCCCCACAGCTCGCGCTCCGCCTCCAGTATCTGGTTGGCGGCTCGCCGGCACCGCGCGCACTCGCGGAGGTGCAGGTTCAGCTCGGACTCGGTCGCCCCGCTCAAGTCCGTCCGCTCTGCCTCGAGCATCCGCTCGCGTGCTTCGGCGCACCGCATCACTCTCGGCCCTCCGCCAGTTCAGGATGACGCGCCAGAATCTTGATCCTCAGGGCGCGACGGGCACGGAACAGATGCGCGCGCACCGTCACGGGACTCATCCCCAGCCGCTCGGCGATCTCCGGCGCCGCCAGTCCCTCCACTTCGGTCAGGTGAAACACCTCCCGCTGGCGCGCCGGCAATCCGCGAAACAGCTCCGTCACGATCTGTCGCACCTGGGACTCCTGCACTCGCTGCACCGGATCCCCGCGCGTAGCCGACTCCACCTCCGATCGCCGGGCCACATTGCGCGCGAGCCGCAGTCCGCTCCCGAGCCGCCGGCCCAACCCGATCGCCGCGTTGCGGGTGACCTGATACAGCCAGGTCGTGAACCGAGAACGTCCGCCGTAGCGGTCGAGCCGGGTGTACAGGCGGACCAGCACCTCTTGAGCGACGTCGTCCGCGTCGTCCGGGTCTCCCGTGTGCACCAGCGCCCAGCGGTACACGGTCGCATGGCAGCGCCGCAGCAGCTCGTCCCGGGCTCGGGCGTCGCCCCCCTGGGCGCGCCGCACGAGAGGGGCCACTGCATCGTCCAGCTGCCTGGTGTCGCTCAACCGGTCTCCGGAGTGGCGCCGCGCAACAATGAGACGTGGGATGCAACGGGAGCGTTTACCGCCCTTAGATTGGAGAAAGAACGCTCCCGTCCCTGATCTGCTCCAACTGTGGGCTTCTCCTCCGGCGCGCTCGTCTACGCGGTGCTCCGCACGGTGCTTGCGGTCGCCCTCGTGTTCGCCGCCGCGTTCGGCGGCCGGCGCGCCTGGCCGATCGTGGGACAAGCGGTCTCCGACGTCGCATGCCTCGCCTTCATGATCGCGTACGTCGACCCCGACCTCCGCACTTCGCTCGGCTGGCTCGCCCTCCCTCTGCTCCTGTACGTCATCGCTTGGGAAGGGTGGGGAGCGGTCCGAGCGGCGGCAACCGAATCCGACGCGGCGTCGGATGGCGTGGGGGCCGACCTGCTGGGATGGGTTGGCGGGTTCTGGCGGTTGTTGTACCGCATCTTGCTCGTCGTCCCGCCCGCCGGCGCGGGGGCGTTTCTGGTGTTCGCGCTGCTCTATCCCGGGGCGTGGATCTTCCCCAGCATGCCGGCGCCCCTGCGCTGCACCCCCGAAACGGTGGCGCGCGGGGACACCGTCACCTTGCGTCTGACCGGCCCGCATGGTGGCGAGCTCGGCGTGCTGACGCCGGCCGGCACGTTCCTCTACATCGTGGACTACGCGCCGCGGACTGCGGCTCCGGCGGATCGCTTCGAGTACCGCAACCGTTTCTCGCTCGCGACCGACCGGGCGACGGGGCGCGTGCTCCAGGGGGCGCCGCCGGGCTACCCAGGCGTGCCGATCTTCGCGGACACGGGGGTGTACGTGTTTCGGGTGAGCGAAGCAGCCGAGGTCTCGGCGTCGCTGGCGTGCAGGGTTCGCTATACGGGCGGAGCAGGGCCCTGATAGCCAACTACCCGCTCGACGCCGCTCGCCCCAACAGGCCCACGGCCATCCGCAGCTGTTCGTCCGACAGGTACGGTGCCGGCCCGAGGCGCAGCCAGTCGCCGCGGGAGTCCGTCGCTACGCCGTCGTGGCGGAGCCGGCGGCTCAGCGCCTCGGCGCGCGGGCATCGGAGCGCCAGAAACCCGCCGATGTTCTCGATCGGGACCGACCGGTCTCGGCTCAGGACGGCGGGATCGACGTCTAGATCGTCGAACAGCTGTGCCAGGAGCCGGATCTGATGTTGGCTCACCTCGCGCAGCAGCGTCGGCGTGAGGTCGTGCCGCTCGAGGAACTCGAACACCGCTGCCCCCCGGTAGTGGCTGGTGGGGTCGTAGGTCGCACCGGCGAATCGATCGGGGCCGGCGCCGTATGGGACCTGACCCCCGACAGGCGCCGAGGGCAACAGCGCAAACTCACTGAACCACCCGGTGATCACGGGCCGCAGCGCGCAGCTCGCGGGCACGCGCAGGAAGCAATTTCCTTCACCCAACTGGCAATACTTGTAGCCTCCGCCGACCACGAACGCGGCTCCGAGCCCTGCGGTGCGGAGCGAGAACGGCACCACGTTCAGCGCGTGATAGGCGTCCACCAGGAGCTCCGCCCCGGCCCGTCGGCACGCCTCGAGCACATGGCCGAGGTCGGGCACCAGGTGGGCGTTGTCGTACAGGACGGCCGAGACGAGCACGGCCGCAGTGCGGTCGTCGACGGTGCGGGCAAGCCGTTCCGCGAGGGTGGCCGCTGGGAGGGCCGGGACTTTCGCGACAGCGATCCCTTCCTCAGCCAGGCGGTCGAGCTGGCGCCGGATCGTGTGAAATTCGGCCGTCGTGGTCACGAGACGGGGTCGCTGTCTGAGGGGAAGGGCCGAGAGCCAGCGCACGACCAGCTCGTGCGTGTTGGCGCCCAGCGCGATCGTCCCATCCGGATCGTCGAGCAGCCGCGCAAAGCCGCGTCGCACTCGCTCGGCCTGCGCGAACGCAAGCTCCCACTTCTCGTCCAAGCACTCCGCGGCGTCGAGCCAGGCGCGTTGCTGGGCTGCGAGGCCCACGTCGGGCCAGGCTTGATGGGAGTGGCCCGTCAGGAGCAGACGCTCCGCGACCCGAAAGCGGCTGTAGTGCGGCGCGAGCGCGTTCGGGCTCGCGTACAACGCCGCTGGTTTCACGGCGCGCTCACAGCTCCGTGCGGATGGCCCAGAGGTCTGGGAAGGCAGGCTTGTTGAGCGTCGTCGCCAGGTACTCCGCCCCCGCGGTTCCTCCCGTGCCCGGTTTCGTCCCGATGGTACGCTGCACCATCTTCACGTGCCGGTACCTCCACTCCATGAACCCCTCGTCCAGGTCCACCAGGCGCTCGCAGACGGAAGAGACTGCTGGGTTCGTCCGATAAACCTTGATCAAGATCTGCTGCACCTCGCGTGACGGCTCCGGCGGCTGCGTGACATCCCGGCCGAGCAGCGCCGGCGGGACGGGGTACTGGTTGTGCGCGAGATAGGTGAGCAAGGCGTCCCACAACGTGGGCTGGCGGTACCGGGCTTCGAGCCGCCGCCGCGGTTCGCTCCCCTCAGGATAGCGCGCGATGGCCGTGGGGCTCTTGGTCCCGAGGAGGAACTCGAGCTCGCGGAATTGGAACGACTGGAATCCGCTGCCGGACTCGAGGCGGTCTCGGAACGACAGGAACTCGAGCGGTGTCATGGTTTCGAGGACGTCGATCTGCGCCACCATGACCTTGAGCACGGTGAGGATGCGCTTCAGGGTGTGCAGGGCGCGCGACGTCTCGTTGCCGCGCAGCAGGGTCTCGAGGTAGCCGAGCTCGTGGAGCATCTCCTTGAACCACAGCTCATACACCTGATGGATGACGATAAAGAGCATCTCGTCGTGCTCCGGTCCTGCAGACCGCGGTTGCTGCAGGGACAAGAGCTCCCCGAGCTTGAGGTAGTCCGCGTAGGTCAATGGCATGCCGGGGTCCTGCGGCTCACGTGAACCGCGGCTTGTAGGAGTCGAGTGTGGCATAGGGGGGCGGCCAGGGAAGCGGCTGCTCCAGCTCGTGAGCGGCGTGGCGTGTCCAATAGGGGTCCCACAGGTGCGCGCGCGCCAGGACGCAGAGATCGGCGCGCCCCGCGGCGAGAATCGTGTTCACGTCGGTGAAGGATGAGATGTTGCCCACGGCCATCGTCGGAATCCCCGCTTCGTGGCGGATGCGGTCGGCGAACGGCGTCTGGAACTGGCGGCCGTAGACGGGCTTCGCGTCAGGCACGGTCTGGCCGGCCGAGACGTCCACGATGTCGCAATGATGCGCCTTGAGGAGTGTGGCGATCTCGACGGCGTCGGCGGGCTCGGTGCCGCCCGGGGCCCAATCCACGGCTGAGACCCGCACGGAGATCGGCTTGTGCTGGGGCCATGCCGCGCGCACGGCATCGAACACCTCAAGAGGAAACCGCATCCGGTTCGCGAGCGACCCGCCGTATGCGTCGGTGCGGCGGTTCGTGAGCGGCGAGATGAAGCTCGCCAGGAGGTAGCCGTGCGCGAAGTGGATCTCGAGGATGTCGAACCCCGCCTCCTCCGCCATTCGCGCCGCCCGCACGAAGTCGTCGCGCACCGCGTCCATGTCGCGCCGGTCCATCGCCCGGGGCACCTGGCTGTAGGGGAAGTAGGGGACCGGCGAAGCGGCGATGATGGGCCAGTTGTCTTCGGGAAGCGGCTCATCCATCCCCTCCCACGCGAGGCGGGTCGAGCCCTTGCGGCCCGCGTGGCCGAGCTGGAGGCCGATTTTCGCGTAACTGTGGGTATGCACGAAGTCCACGATCCGCTTCCAGGCCGGCACGTGCTCCGGTTTGTACATGCCGGTGCACCCCGGCGAGATGCGCCCCTCCCGCGAGACGTCGGTCATCTCCGTGAACACGAGGGCGGCGCCGCCGATCGCTCTCGCGCCCAGGTGCACGAGGTGCCAGTCGTTGGGCGTGCCGTCCTCGGCGCAGTACTGGCACATCGGCGACACGACGACCCGGTTCGCGAGCAGCAGGTCCCGCAGCCGGAACGGCGTGAACAGCGGTGGCGGAGGGGGGTGGCGCGGCACGTCCACGCCACTCTGCTCCGCGGTGCTCGCGGCGAACCAGCGGTCCACCGCTGCGACGTACTGGGGATCGCGCAGCTTCAGGTTGTCGTGGGTGATCCGCAGACTCCGGGTCAGCAGGTTAAACGCGAACTGGATCGGCTCCAGGTCCATGTAGCGCTCGGTGTCCTCGAACCATTGCAGGCTGACCTGCGCTGCACGCTGCAGGCTCTCGACCGCGGGGCGCCGCTCCGCCTCGTACGCCGCCAGCGCCGCAGGGACGTCGCGCCCCGTCGTGGCGTGGAGCGCCTGGGCCAGGGCCACGGCGTCCTCCATGGCGAGCTTCGTGCCCGATCCCACGGAGAAATGCGCCGTGTGGGCCGCGTCCCCGAGCAGCACGACGTTTGCGTGGTGCCAGTGCTCGGTCCGTAGCGTCCCGAAGCTCCGCCACACCGAGCGGTTCGTGAGCAGCCGGCGCCCCTCGAGCTCGTCCCGGAACAACGCCTCGCAGAACGCCAGCGTGGCGTGCTCGTCGGCGCGGTCCAGCCCGGCGGCCCGCCAGGTCGCTTCCGTGGCCTCCACGATGAACGTCGAACGCTCGGGCTCGTACTGATACGCGTGGACGCGCCAGAGGCCGTGACGATCGCGCTTGAAATAGAAGGTGAACGCGGGGAAGGGGCGGGAGGTGCCGAGCCACACGTAGCGGTTGGGGCGCCAATCGACGGTCGGCTGGAACCGGTCGGCGAACTGCCGGCGCACGATACTGTTGAATCCGTCGGCGGCGACCACGAGGTCGGCGTCCAGGAAGGCGCGGACATCCTCGACCTCCCTGCCGACCTCGAGGCACACGCCCACCGCTTCGGCGCGACGGCTCAGGATCGCGAGCAACGCCCGCCGCGACAGGCCGCTGAAGCCGTGACCGGTCGAGGTGACGATGGTGCCGTTGAAGTGGACGTCGATGTCGTCCCAATGATGAAACTGGCGTGCCATCTCCTCGTGGGTCTCGCGGTCCGCCTCGGCCAGATTGTCCTGGGTCGCGTCGGAGAAGACGACGCCGAACCCGAACGTCGCATCGAGGGGGTTCCGCTCAATCACCGTCACGTGGTGCGAGGCATCGGCCTTCTTCATTTGGATCGCGAAGTACAGCCCGGCCGGCCCGCCCCCGAGCACGACGACCCTCATGCGCCCGCCTGCTTGAGGAGCTGCCCCGCCACGATGAGGTGCTGGATCTCCGTCGTGCCCTCGTAGATCCGCAGCGCCCGGACCGCGCGGTACAGGCGGTCCACGGGGTGGGACGCGAGCACCCCGCGGCCCCCCAGGATCTGCACGGCGTCGTCCACGATCCGCTGGGCGGCCTCGGTCGCGAACGCCTTCGCCATCGCCGCCTCCAGGGTCACCCGCTCCGCGCCGCGGTCTTTTTCCCAGGCCGCGCGGTAGGTGAGGAGGCGCGCGGCGGTCAGCTCGGTCGCCATGCGCGCGAGCTTTTCCTGCACCAGTTGGAACTCGGCGAGCGCGCGGCCGAATTGCCGGCGTCGCGTCGCGTGCTCCAACGCCTCCTGTAGCGCCCGCGCCCCCATGCCGCACGCCGCCGCGGCGACGGTCGCACGCAGGCGGTCGAGGGTGGCCAACCCGAGCTTGAACCCCTCGCCCTCGGCGCCGAGACGGTCGGACGCCGGCACCCGGCAGTCTTCGAACGCGATCTCGCCGAGCGGGTGCGGCGCCGAGAGCACCAGGGGGCGCACGAACTTGAGCCCGGGCGTGTCGGCTGCGACTACGAACGCCGAGATCCCCTTCTTGCCCTTGGCCCGGTCGGTGGAGGCGAACACGGTGTAAAAGTCCGCGATGCCGGCGTTCGAGATGAGGGTCTTGGTGCCGCTGAGGACGTAGCCCGCGCCGTCACGCCACGCGGTGGTCGCGATCGCTGCCGCGTCCGAGCCCGCCTCGGGCTCGGTCATCGCGAATGAGGCGATGGCCTGGCCCGCGAGCACGGCGGGAAGCCAGCGCTGCTTGAGCTGAGCGTCGCCCGCCAGGAGGATCGGCACCGTGCCGAGGGCTTGGAGCGCGAACACCGCGTCGGCCAGGGGCGAGGCGCTGGCCAGGGTCTCACGCACCAGGCACGCCGCGCGCAGATCGAGCTCCCCGATCGACGCGAACCAGCCCGCCCGGCCGAGCCGCGCCACGAGATCGCGCGCTTGGGCGCGCGCGGCGGTGTCGTCGGCGGGCTCCGGGAGCGAAGCGATTTCCCGTGCCGCGTACGCTGTGATCCGCCCCGCCAGGGCGACGTGGGATTCGGTCAGGAAGGCGGAAACGACGGTCGAATCGGGCACGGTCAGACGAATTTGGGCTCGCGCTTCGTCTTGAAGGCGTCGTAGGCTGCACGGAAGTTGGGGCTGCGCATGCACTCGGCCTGCGCCTGCGCTTCCGCCTCGAGTGCGCTGGCGAGATCCATGTGGGCCTCGCGATTGAGCGCCTGCTTCGTGACCCCGAGCGCGTATGACGGCCCGCGCGCCAGCTGCTCGGCGAACCTGCGGGCTTCCTGCATCACGCTCGCCCCCGTGACGACCCGATTGTAGAGGCCGATCCGCAGGGCCGTCTGGGCATCGATGAAGTCGCCGGTCACGAGCAACTCGGTCGCGTGGCCGAGCCCGACGATGCGAGGCAGCAGCCACGCCGCCCCCATGTCGGCGCCCGACAGGCCGACCTTCGTGAACAGGAACGCGATCTTCGCCGACTCGGCGGCAATGCGCACGTCGCACGCCGCGGCGATGACGGCGCCCGCTCCCGCTACGGTGCCATTCAGCGCGCCGACGATGGGACGCCGGCATTGTCGCAGCGCGAGGATGAGATCGCACGTGAGGCGAGTGAACTCGAGCAGCCCTGCAGCGTCGCGTGCGAACAGCGCCCCGATGATGTCCTCCACGTCGCCGCCCGAGCAGAACGCCCGCCCGGCCCCGGTGATGATCACGGCCCGGACCCCCGGCTCGCCGTCCAGCGTGCGGAAGGCGTCGCGCAGCTCGCGGTAGACGTCAAAGGTCAGGGCGTTGAGTCGATCCGGACGATTGAGCGTGATGGTGGCGACGCCGGTGTGCGGGTCATGCTGGTAGAGGAAGGACTCGGGCGCGAGCGGCATGCAGGAATCTCCGGGTGTCGGTCAGGGAAGCACAGCCGTGGCCTCGATCTCCACGGTGGCGCGCGTGTCCGCGAGCGCTCGCACTTCCACGAGCGTCATGGCGGGGTAGTGCCGCCCCATGAAGCGGCGGTGGACCTCCCCCAGCGGTTTGAGGCTCGCGAGGTACGACTGCCGGTCGGTGACGTAGACCGTCATGCGACCGACGTGCTCGGGCCCCCCGCCGGCGGCGCGCACGACCTCCAGCACGCGCTCGAGCGCGCCCGCCCACTGCTCGACCAGCCCCGCGCGGTCGGGGGCAGCCTGCCCGGCCACGAACAGCACCCGCCCGCCGGCCGGCGCCAGCAGGCCGTGATTCCAGCCGCTGGGACGTCCCAGTGCATCGGGGTTCACGATCCGAAATGTCATCGGCTGGCGTCCCCCCCGCCTCCCCCGTCCCCCCCGCCCTCGGCGATCACGACGCCCTCGCCGTTGGTATCACGCTGCGCATCGTCACACAGCCCCAGCACCGCGCGGGCCACCTCCTCGGGCGAGATCAGCCGGCGCTGGCCCGCGGCCGCGAGGGCCGCGCGCAGGGCGTCCGGCGGCGACATCCCCGTCTTGGTCGCGATGCGCGCCACCGACTCACGGGTCATATCCGTGTCGACGTACCCGGGGCACACCGCGTTCACCGTCACACCGCTTCCAGCGACCTCCGCCGCCAGCGAGCGCGTGAAGCCGACGACCGCGTGCTTCGCGGCGCTGTAGGCAGCGATGTACTTTCCGCCGCGGAGCCCCGCCACAGAGGCGATGTTCACCACCCGGCCCCAGCGCCGCTCGAGCATCCCGGGGAGGAAGGCCTGCGTGCACAGAAACGTGCCGGTGGCGTTCACCGTCAGCACCCGGTTCCAGTCCTCGAGCGTGAGCTTGGCGAGTGGTGCCGAGTGAGCGACCCCGGCGTTGTTCACGAGGATGTCCACATGCCCGAGCCGCGTCTCGGCTGCGCGCGCAAGGGCTGCCACGGTGGCCGGGTCCGTCACGTCGCCCGGCACGGCCCAGGCCTGGCGTCCGGCGGCGCGCAGCTCCGTCGCGAACGCCTCGATCCCGCTCCTGGTGCGCGCTACCACGATGACGGCCGCGCCGGCCCCGGCCAGCGCTCGCGCGACCGCCATCCCGATCCCCCGGCCCCCACCCGTCACTACGGCCCCCCGTCCGGACAGCGTCACCCGGGAAGCTCCGCGAGCACCGCCTCTGCGAGGATCGCTCCGAGGATCTCGATCGTGCGCACGCCCTCGTCGGCCCCGGCGTCGGCGGGCGACCCAAAGTACGCCCGGGGCCCGCCCGCTTCCTCGAAGCTCGTCTGGCCGGAGCGGATTGCCGCGCTGAGCGAGCGGGGGTTGGAGGGCAGCGCCCGGCGGATCGCGTCGCGGACCAACTCCGGACGCGCCGCCAGCACGATGGAGCTCTCGTACCGCCCCGCGTGGCAGGCGCCGCTCCGGAACTCCTCGGTGAGTCGCAGGGCCCAGGGCCGCTTGGTGACGTCGGGAAACACGATCTGGGTGCCGTTCTCGCGCTGGTTTTGGGCCACGGCGGCCTCGAGGGCGGCGACGTGCGCAGGGTCTAGATGCGCGTTCGCGACCGCGAGCACGTGGAGACCGTGCCGCGTCAGACTGCGCGCGAGGTCGAGGAGCAAGGCGGTCACGGTTCCCGGCCGCAGAGACACCGTTCCGGGGAACCCAGCGGCGAATTCGGCGGCGGTATAGGCGAGTGGCGGGAGGAGCACGGCGTCGTAGCCCTGAGTGGCGAGCCGCGCCGCGGCAGCGCGGGCCATCGTCTCCGCAATGATGACGTCGGTTGCGAGCGGCAGGTGCGGGCCGTGCGCCTCGACGGCACCGACGGGCAGAATGGCCACCGCCTTCGCCCGGTCGAGGTCGCGAACCTCCTCCCAGGTCAGCTGCGCGAGGTCGAGCACCGCCATGGCTGGCTGTATCGTACCGGGCCGGGCAGTTGACCGCCAGGCGTCGGCGGCCGATCATCTGTCAGCATGGCCTTCGAGCCGCCCGAGCAGTTCAACATCGCCGATTACTTCCTTGACGCCCGCGTGCGAGAGGGGAAGGGCGATCAGCCGGCGATACTCACAGACGAGGCGACGTTCACCTACCGGGAGATCGCGGCGCTGGCGAATCAGTTCGGACACGCGCTGCGCGAGGCAGGCGTGCAGCCCGAGCAGCGCGTCATGATCGCCCTTCCCGACGGACCGGCGTTCGTCGCGGCGCTGTTCGGGACGCTGAAGATCGGCGCCGTGGTCGTCATGGTGAACCCCCAGCTCAAGCCCGACGCGATCGAATATTTCTACGGCTACACGCGCGCTCGTGTGATCGTCGCGCACCGGGACAGCGTGGACGCGTTCCGGGCGGCGGCCCGCGGCGCCCGGCACTTGCTGACGACGTGCGTGGTGGGCGAGAGGGAATGGGACGCGCGGCTCGCGCAAGCCCCGGCCGCGCTCGACACGTTCCCAACGCACCGCGACGACGTAGCCATCTGGTTGTTCTCGGGCGGCACCACGGGGCAGCCGAAGGCCGTCTTACAAACGCACCGATCGTTCGCCAATACCACCGAATGCTACGCCAAAGGCGTGATCGGCTACACCCAGCGCGACGTTACCCTGAGCGTTCCCAAGCTCTATTTCGGCTACGCCACCGGCTCGAACTTGTTGTTCCCATTCTCCGTCGGCGCGGCCACGGTGCTGTTCCCCGAAGCCGCGACCGCCGACGGCTTGTTCCAGAGGATCGCCCGCTTCCAGCCGACCATCCTGATCAACGTCCCGACGATGATCAACCAGATGGTCAGTCACCCGACGGCGGCGACCCGGGACCTTTCGTGCCTGCGCCTCGCCACGTCGGCGGGCGAGCCGCTGCCGGTCGAGCTGTATCACCGCTGGAAAGGCACGTTCGGGGTCGAGCTCCTGGACGGTCTCGGCACGGCGGAGATGTGGCACATCTTCATCTCGAACCGTCCGGGACAGGCGCGCCCCGGAACGCTCGGGACGGTCGTTCCGGGTTTCGAGGTGAAAGTCTGCGATGCAGAAGGCCGCGAGCTTGCGGACGGTGAGGTCGGCGCTCTGTGGGTGCGCGGCGACTCCCGGGCGATATGCTACTGGCAGCAGATGGACAAGACCAAGCAGGGATTCCGCGGAGAGTGGTACGTGTCCGGTGACATGATCCGCCGCGATCCGGAGGGTTACGTCATCTACTGCGGCCGCGTCGACGACATGCTCAAGGTCTCGGGGAAGTGGCTCTCACCCCAGGAGGTCGAGAACTGCCTGCTGCGGCACCCAGCCGTGAAGGAGGTGGCCGTGGTGGGTGTGGTCGGCGCCGGCGGACTCACCAAGCCGCACGCCTTCGTCGTGGCGCAGGAGCGGCGCGAGGGATTGGCCGAAGAGCTGCAAGCGTTCGTGCGGGAGCGGCTCGAAGCTTATAAGTCTCCGCGGGAGGTCATCTTCCTCGACGCGCTCCCGCGGACCCACCTGGGGAAGGTGGATCGCGCGCGGCTGAGACGCCGGTAGCGCTCTAGCCCCGCTTCTTCCCCGCTCGCTCTTCCAGCTTGGCGATCAGCTTCTCGATCTGGAGCTTCATCCGTTTGAGCGCGGCTAGCAGCCTTGGCTCGAGCTCGCGCTCGAGTTCTTTACCCTCATGGACGAAGTCTCTTAGCAAGTCGCGCATCCGCTCCACCAGCTCGCGCCAGGTGGGCGTCGGCTCTGTCTCGGGCGGCGCCGGATCGCGCTTGGTCGGCAGGTTGCTCATGGCTATCTCCTCGGATTCGCAGGGGAAGAGGGATTCGAATGATACGCGCCTGACCAGCGCCAGGGTTCACCGCCAGGTCCACCCGTAGCGAAACCGTGCAGCCGCGTGTATTTAGTACGCGTCTGCGCGCCTTAGGTCCGCGCGTCGAGCAGGTTGGATAGGTGGCCGAGTGGCTGAAGGCACACGCCTGGAGAGCGTGTAAACGGGTAACCGTTTCGTGGGTTCGAATCCCACCCTATCCGTACGAATAGGTACCGAGGTGCCAAGGTGCGAAGGTCCTTCGTATCTAGCAGTTAGTGGACAGGTGCGTGAGTGGTTGAAACGGCCGGTCTCGAAAACCGGTGTGCCCGCAAGGGTACCGTGGGTTCGAATCCCACCCTGTCCGTGTCAGGCTCGAGACTGGGGAGCAGCAAGCGACAAGGAGGGCGGATGCGCTGGACAAGGGCTGGTCGTGCCGCTCTGGTCGTGCTGCCCGCGCTCGCCTGCAAGTCGGAAGCGAGGAAGCTCGAGGAGCTCCGCGCCTGCAGCGCCATCACCATGGACGCACAGGGCGCCGCCAACTGCCTCGTGTTGCAGTACCGCTGGAAGAAGAACCAGGCGCTCGCTGCGGCGCAGCGGTTCCAGCACCAGCAGGACAGCACCGCTCAAGTGCAGGCGGACGCGAGCTGGCGCGCGGACGCCGCACGGCACGCGAAGGAGATCAAGGAGTGCGGAGCCGACCCGTCGGGTGACGTGACCCGCTGCCTGCTGGGCTATGGCTGGGCCGAGCCGCGCGCCAGAGCGACCGAAGACTCGCTGTGGCGCGCCGAGGCGTCCAAGCATCGACAAGAGATCCAGACCTGCGCGCGGCGCAAGGACATGCAGGCGGGCGCCTGCCTGCAGCTCTATTACAAGTGGAGCCCCGAGCGGGCGCTCGCGCTGGACGACTCGATCCGGCGGGCGCAGATGAGGAGGGAGTGAGTCACCGCGTCCTCATCGCCGCCGAGCTGAAGGGTCTCCTCGAGCCGGCGCAGCTGGACGGACTCGACATCACGTGGATCTCTACCGACCAGCCCACGCCGCGGGGCGACTACGTCGCCATCGTGCCGCTGCTGTCGCGCTGGGTCGGCGGCACCGAGCTCAAATACCTCCCCAAGCTCAAGATCGTCGCCAACTGTGCCGTCGGGCACGACAACGTGGACGTCGTCGCCGCCGAGCTGCGCGGCGTCAAAGTTACCAACACGCCTGACGTTCTCACCGACGCGACGGCCGACCTCACGTGGGCGCTCATCCTCGCCTGCGCGCGGCGCGTGGTAGCGGGCACCGAGCTCGTGAAGAGCGGTCAGTGGGCCGGCTGGCATCCGGACCTGCTGCTCGGGCTCGAGCTCCGTGGGCGGACCTTGGGCCTGTTCGGGGCGGGACGGATCGGCCAGGCGGTCGGGCGCCGGGCGGTGCCGTTTGGGATGCGCACGCTCTACGCGGCACGCAACCAGCGGCCTGAGTTCGAGCGGGAGACGGGCGCCCTCCGCGTCGAGTTCTCGCAGCTGCTGCGGGACAGCGACGTGCTCTCGCTGCACGCTCCCGCAGTGCCGGAAACCAAGGGTGTCATCAACGCCGACACGCTGCGGCAGATGAAGCCGGGCGCTATCCTCATTAACACCGCACATGGCGCCCTGATTCGCGAAGAGGCGCTCGCCCGCGCGCTGGAGGAGGGGCGGCTCGGCGCCGCGGGACTCGACGTCTACCTCGAGGAGCCGCAAATCCACCCCCGACTGCTGGCGGCGCCGCGCACCGTGCTGCTCCCGCACTTGGGTAGCGCCACGCTCGAGACGCGCCGCCAGATGGCGGCGATCGCGCTGGCCAACGTGCGAGCGGTGCTGTCGGGCGATCCGCCGTTGACGCCGGTGTTCCAGTGAGGGCTTCCCCGGGCCGCCGCAGGGCGCTGAGTTGCCCGCCGGGGGTCGAAGTGTTATTGCATAGGCAGGCGTGACAGCAGCCGCGGGTGACCCGAGCAGCCGGGTCCTAGGCGAGGTGTGTGGATGACGGCCCCCGACAGTTCAGCTTGCTCACGGTGCGGTGCCAGTGTCGGGCCGGGGGTCGCGTTCTGCCCGCGGTGCGGCACCGGCATCCCCGTCGCGGTGGGAAGCGCCGGAGCCGTGGCGACCGCGCCCGGCCGAGCGCGCGACGAGCGGGACGCGCTGCTGGACGCCTTGCGGCAGGCCGCGCTGGGCGAATACGAGGTTCTCGCAGAGCTGGGGCGCGGCGGGATGGCCACGGTCTACCTGGCCCACGACCTCGCCCTCGACCGCAAGGTGGCGATCAAGGTGTTGGCGCCCGCCCTGCTCCACATGGGAGAGGGGATGGTGGAGCGGTTCAAGCGCGAGGCGCGCACCGCCGCCGCGCTCAGCCATCCGCACATCATCCCCATCTATGCCGTGAAGGAGAGCGAGCGCATCCTGTATTTCGTCATGAAATACGTGCAGGGGCGGCCCCTCGATGCGATCATTCAGGAAGTCGGCCCGCTCCCCATCCAGATGGTGCAGACGATCCTCGCCCATGTAGGAGACGCGCTCGGGTACGCCCATCGTCACGGCGTCATTCATCGTGACGTCAAGTCCGCGAACATCATGCTGGACGAGGACGGCTGGGCGGTGGTCACGGACTTCGGGATCGCCAAGGTCGTGCAGGCGGAAGGGCTCACGATGACCGGCGTGACGGTTGGCACGCCCACGTATATGAGTCCTGAACAATGCGCGACCCGCGAAGTCACGGGGGCTTCGGACCAGTACTCCCTAGGGGTCGTCGCCTACGAGATGCTGGCCGGGAGGCTGCCGTTCCACGGGGACTCGACCATGTCGGTCATGTACGCGCACTTCAATGAGCGCCCGCGTCCCGTGACCGAGCTCCGTTCCGACTGCCCCCCCAACCTGGCGGCCGGAGTCATGCGGATGCTGGAGAAGGCGCCGGACCAGCGGTGGCCCAGCATGGACGATGTCCTGGCCGTGTGCGGCCGGCCGTCGCTGCGGCACGATGACCCCGTGCGCAGCGAGATGATCACCCTCGCGCGGGCCGGCGGCCGGGCGCGGGCGGTGCATGCGGAATTCAAGACGCCGACGAGTCCGATCGCGCTGTCCCGGTCGCAGGCGCGCCCACCGGCCGCCGCCCGTGGGGTCCGCCGGGTTTCCGGTCTGTGGTGGGGGCTCGCCGTGGCGGCGAGCGCCGCCGCACTGTGGTGGCTAACACCCTGGCGGGGACTCCTGTCGCCCACGGCACCGCCGCCTGCAACGGGTCGCGACACCGTGCCTGCGGCCCAGCTTCCGCGCGTGCCGCCGGACACGACGGTGGTCGCTCCGCACCCGGCAGCGGCGGCGGCCCACGCGCCCGCGCAGCGGCCGCCCGCCCGCACGGCGGCCCCGCGGCCGGCCCCGCCCGCTCCGGGGGCTGCGGCCGAATCCGCGTCGCGCAGCTCGGGCGAGCGGGAGGACAGTCTGGTGCGGGCAGCACGGGACCGGGCACTCGCCGCGAAGAACCGGGCGCGCGAGGCGGGGGCTACACCCGCCGAGCTGGCGACGGGGGACACCGCGCTCGGGGCGGCGGAATCGCTCGCCGCCCAAGGGCGGGTGTCCGTGGCAATGGACCGACTGTTCGCCGCCGCGTCGCTCTGGACGGAGGCCGAGCGGGCAGCGCGCAATCGAGCGGCGCGCGACACGGTACCGCGGACCCCTGCCGAGCCGCCGGCCCGGCCACCCGCAGCCCAGCCTGCTGCGGACCCGCGGGTGGAGATCAAGGCCGTGATTGCAGACTACGGGCGCGCGCTCGAATCGCGCGACCTGAACGAAGTGCGCCGCGCCTATCCCGGATTGACATCTGCAGAACAGGAGACCTTTCGACAGTTCTTCCAGTCGGTCCGGGAGCTCAAGGCGGGGTTGACCATCAATCGGCTGGTCGTCGCGGGCGGCTCAGCCGACGCTATTGTGAGCGGTGTGTACGAGTACGTGGACGCGAAGACGGGCCGAACCAAGCGAGATACGACCGCGTTCCGGGCGACCCTGGTGCAGGATGCCGCGGGCTGGCATCTCACCTCGATCCGCTCTCTCCCCTAGCGCGGGCTCAGAAGTTGTACTCGAGTCCGGCGGTCCACAGCAGGTTCGGGCGGAGGCCGCCGCGGTTCAGCGGCCACTGCGTGTTGGCGACCAGCGTGATCCCCGCGCCCGTCGCAAACTTGAACCCGAACGAGCCGTTAATCTGGTCGTCCCGCTCGGTGGGGATGTTGGTGGGCTCGACCGTGCGCCGGAACGGGGCGTCGTAAGTCACCGTCCCCGGGAGGCGCAGCTTGCTCTCGCCTACCTGAAACTCCGAGACGAGGTCCGCCGCGAGGGTCGCCCACGGCGCCATCAGGTGATCGAACCCCACGGTGGCGAGCACGGCATTGTTCTGGAGATCACCGCTCCGGAACAAGAACCCGATATTGGCGTGCGGCGAGAACCCCCCGAACCTCGCAGACAGGATGCCCAGGCCGCGCGCCGCGAGGTGCCCCGATCCAAGCAGATCGTCCTCGCTTCCCGTCGGAAAGCGCACGTCGCCCAGCAGCGCGAACGTGGTCCGCTCCGATTGGGTGAGCGTCACCTTCGCTCTGACGGCGATGTCGCCGATGCCCGTCGCGGACCCTTCCACCAGGCGGGAGGTGGAGAGCTGTGGGTTGGCGGGCGTCCCGCCCCAGAAGTGCGCGGCGGTCGTCCCGCCAAACGGGACGATCTCTGCGTCGCTCGTCCCGTGCAGCGACGTGGAGACGATCGGCAAGACCACGCCGACGTCCACCCGGTCGAGCAGTCCAAAGCTCATGAAAAACGACGTGACCGTCATGTCGAGGTCGAGCGCCAGCCGGACCGCGATCACGTCGTTTTCGAGCATGGGGACGCCGTACGGAGTGCAACTCGCGCCGACGATGCTGTCGCAGACGGGGCCGGTGACGTTCTCGTGAGTGAACGTCAGCTCGATGCCATCGAGGCTCACGCCCCGCAGCGTTGCGAAATGCAGGTGATTGACGTTGGCGCCGACGAAGACCCGCCCGCGGCCCAACGTCTGGGCGCGCTCGGCGAACACCGGGCCGGGTGAAACCGAGGTCCGAACCGGCACACCGCCTTCGAAGCGAAATGTGAAACCGCCGCTCGTGGCGCTCACCGGGATGTTGGCGACGTTGCCGCTCACCGCGTTGCTGAGGAACGAGATGAGGGAGCCGTTCTCCGCTCTCGCCGCGGGGATGAAGTGGTCGGCGTGCAGCTGGATGGTGGCCGGGTTGTTCGGGTCGGCGGTGCCGCCCAGGAACAGCGGGTCCTTGCCGGCCGTGAAAATAAACAGCTCGGAGATCCTTTCGCGGAGGCCCTGTGCGGCGAGAGAGCTGGTTACCAGCACCAGTACGACCGCACTCGACACAAGGCGCCGCATAACCCCTCCGAGCTGGTGACGGGAGCCGCCCGGCTTCGAAGAGACGCTGTGAGCGTGCCGCCGTCAAGCGATCTGCCGTTGACCCGCCGGTTCGCTGCGTTAGCTTCCAGGCTCGAGATGAGCCGGCCCGAACGGACCACCATCCTGGACGCCCGCGCCTTGTCGCGGGCGCTTCAGCGTATGGCCGTGGAGGTGCTCGAGCTGTCTCACGGGACCGACGACCTGGTGCTGATCGGCATCCAGCGCCGCGGCGTCGAGCTCGCCGAGCGGATCTCCCGGCTGATCGAGAAAGACGAGGGCGTAGCCGTTCCCCGCGGCGCCCTCGACATCACGCTGTACCGCGACGACCTCGAGACCGTCGGCCCGAAGCCCGTGATCGGCGAGACCCGGATTCCAGGCGACCTGGCCGGCAAGCACGTCGTAATCGTAGACGATGTGCTGTATACCGGCCGCACCGTGCGGGCCGCGCTCGACGAGCTCGCGGACTTCGGCCGGCCCAAGCGGATCTCCCTGTGCGTGCTGGTCGACCGCGGCGGTCGCGAGCTGCCGATCCAGCCTGACGTCGTCGGCAAGCAGGTGAAGGTGGACCGTGGCGAGCGGGTAGACGTGCTGGTGCAGGAGCTCGACGGACGCGACGAGGTGGAGCTGGTGCACGGGGGGCTCAAATGACCGCCCTCGGCAAGGACTTGGTGGGGCTCGAGCACCTCTCCCCGGATCAGATCCGCCTCATCCTCGATACCGCGGAGCCGTTCAAGGAGGTGTCGGAGCGTCCCATCAAGAAGGTCCCGGCGCTCCGCGGCAAGACGATCGTCAACCTCTTCTTCGAAGCCTCCACCCGCACCCGCATCTCCTTCGAGTTCGCCGAGAAACGACTCTCGGCGGACACGGTGAACGTGGCCGCGTCCGGCAGCGCCGTGCAGAAGGGGGAGACGCTCGTCGACACGGCGAAAAACCTCGAGGCGATGCGGATCGACATGGTGGTGATCCGCCATCCGTCGTCCGGTGCCGCCTTGTTTCTCGGCGACCGCATCCGCTCCAACGTCGTCAACGCGGGCGACGGCAAGCACGAGCACCCCACTCAGGCGCTGCTGGATCTGCTCACGATTCGCGACAAGCACGGGAAGATCGCCGGGCTGAAGGTCTGCCTGGTGGGCGACATCCAGCACTCGCGCGTCGCCCGCTCGAATATCTGGGGGCTGCTCAAACTCGGCGCCGAAGTCGGCGTGTGTGGACCCGACACCCTGATGCCACGCGGCATCGAAGAGCTCGGCGTCTGCCGGTTCCGCCGCCTCGAGGAAGCGATCGAGTGGGCCGACGTGCTGAACGTGCTCCGGCTGCAGCTGGAACGCATGGAAAAAGGATTCATCCCGAGCCTGCGCGAGTACTACCGCGTGTTCGGTGTCACGGCCGAGCGGCTCGATAAGGCACCGCGCGAGCTCACGATCATGCACCCGGGACCCATGAACCGCGGTGTGGAGATCGACTCCCGCGTCGCCGACGGCACACACAGCGTCATTCTCGCGCAAGTGACGAACGGCGTGGCGGTGCGCATGGCCGTGCTCTACTTGCTGGCCGGGGGACGCCCCGAGCTCGCCGACGCGGCCAAGGGTCCCGCCGGCGGGGCGGCCGAGTGATGCGGTCGCTGCTCCTTAAGGGCGGCCGCGTGATCGATCCGAGCCGCGACTTCGACCAGACGGCCGACGTCCTCGTCCAGGACGGGAAGGTCGCCGCCATCGGCACCGGACTCGGGTCCCCCGATGGCGCGGACGTGCGAGATGTGCGCGGCAAGGTGGTCGCTCCCGGCCTGGTGGACGTGCACGTGCACCTGCGGGAGCCGGGGAACGAAGACGTCGAGACTATCGCCAGCGGCACGCGCGCCGCGGCGGCCGGTGGGTTCACCGCCGTGTGTGCGATGCCGAACACCGATCCCGTGACGGACAACCAGGCCGCGGTCGGCTTCATCGTACGTCAGTCGGTCCGCGCCGGGCTCGCGCGGGTCTACCCGATCGGGGCGATTTCGGTGGGCCAGAACGGCGAGCAGCTCTCCGAGTTCGGCGAGCTGGTCGGCGCCGGCGCCGTCGCGGTATCGGACGACGGGAAGCCCGTCGTCTCGAGCCACATGATGCGCACCGCGCTCGAGTACGCCCGGAGCTTCGGGATTCCGGTCGCGGACCATTGCGAGGAGCCGACCCTCTCCGCGGGTGGCGTGATGCACGAAGGCCTCGTTGCGACCCGCCTCGGGCTGAAGGGCATTCCGGCTGCGGCGGAGGAGATCATGGTGGGGCGTGACATCCTGCTCGCCGGGCTCACCGGGGGTCACATCCACCTGTGTCATATGTCGACGCGCGGCTCGGTCGAGCTGATCCGGCGTGCCAAGGAGCAGGGTATCCGGGTGACGGCGGAAGTCACGCCCCACCACCTCGCCCTCACCGACCACGCCTGCGAGGGCTACGACACGCATGCTAAGGTGAACCCGCCGCTGCGCGAAGCGGCCGACGTGGCGGCGCTGCGGGCGGCCTTGAAGCAGGGCGTGATCGACTGCATCGCCTCCGACCACGCGCCGCACGCCTACGACGCTAAGGAGGCGGCGTTCGATGACGCACCGTTCGGCATCGTCGGCCTCGAGACGGCGTTCGCGGTGGCGCACACCGAGCTGGTCATTGGCGGCGCGCTCACGCTCCCCGAGCTCATCGCGCGGATGAGCACCGCGCCGGCCGCCGTGCTCCGGCTCCCCGGCGGCTCGCTCCAGCCGGGGGCCGCGGCGGATGTCGTCGTGCTCGATATCACGGCGCGCTGGACGGTCGACCCCACCACGTTCTTCTCGAAGAGCCGGAACACCCCCTTCGCCGGGCGGGCCCTGACCGGTCGGGCGGTCCTGACGCTGGTTGGTGGTTCCATCGTGCACGAGGCGGTCGCGACAACGCCATGACCGAATTGTGGTTACACCGTCACCTCTGGTTATCGGTTTGTTGCTAGATTGTTGGGGCTGAGTTGACCTTTGCGGGATAGGGAGAGCATGCCGAGAGGGCCTTCCAAGAGCACCGAGATCATCCAGCGCTTGCTGGAGGAGCGGCGCCAGTACGAAGCCTGGATCGCGCGCCTGAACGACTCGGCGGACGCGACGCCGGGGCACGTGCGGGCGCGCGTTCGAGCCGACTACGAGGCGCGGCTCGCCGCGGTGACAGAGGAACTCAAGGCCCACGCCGAAAGCGCCCGTCAGGCCATCGAGGAGAAGCGCTACCTGCGGGGCGAGCTCCAGAAGAAGGAAGCTCGCGCTGCGGAGAAGCTCACGGAAACCGAACTGCGTCACACGGTCGGGGAGTACGACGAAACGCAGTGGGAACAGGTGCACAAAGACGTCTTGGCCGAGCTGGTGTCGGTGCGCGAAGATCTCCAATCGGTCGAGGCGGACATCCACAAGCTGCAAGAGCTGGACGCGCTGGTGAGCCACCGACCGGCTCCGCCCCCGAAGGCCGCGCCCTCCCCCCCGGCGCCGTCACGTCAGCCGGCGTCGCCAAAGAGGCCCGAGAAGGTCGCCGCGGAGGACGAGCTGGCGTTCATCAAGTCCGTCACCGAGGACGAGAACTCGGCGCCCTCAGCGCGGCGCGCGAGCGGCGCCCAATTTCAGCCGGTGATCCCGGGTGATCCGCCGCGCACGCCCATGGTGGGGCCCCGGGCCGTCACGCCAGCGCCCGAACCCGTCGTGCCCGAAGCGCCGGACGACGTGGACGAAGCGGCCGCGAAGACGTTGCAGTGCAAGGAGTGCGGCACGATGAACCTGCCGACGGAATGGTATTGCGAGCAGTGTGGCGCGGAACTAGCCGCGGTCTAAAAACAGAACGACGTCGAGCAGAATCGTAGCACGGAGGCGTCGCGCAGAGACGTCACGCGACACCGTCAACGCCCACGACGTTGCGCGACGGTGTCGCGAGACGCCGCCGCGAGACGCCTTATCGCTTGACGAGTTTTCTTACGGCGGCTGCAAGACGGGATTTGTGCCGCGCCGCCGTATTCGCATGAATGAGGTTCTTGCGCGCCGCCCGGTCGAGCAATTGTACCGCCGACCGGTACGCCTGCGCCGCTTGGTCGGCGACCGTCGCCGCGCGCACGCGCTTCAGGGCGGTCCGCAGGGCGGAGCGCTGCGCGCGGTTGTGCTCCGCATGCGCCCGCGCCTGGCGCATCGCCTTTTTGGCGGACTTGATTCTCGGCACCGATGGCCTCCTGGTTCGGGGCGGAAGATAGAGGGTAAGTGCTGGTCGGTCAAGGCGCTACGCCGTTGACCCGAGACGCGCGGATTCGCTATCTTAGTCCGTCACTGACCCCGAGCGTGGGCCATCTCGTTCGAATTCCTCGTGTGGGCGCCGGTGCTGCTGTTTTCGATGGTGGCCCACGAATACGCTCACGCGGAAGCCGCCTATCGTCAGGGCGACGATACCGCCTACATGCTGGGGCGGCTCACGCTTAATCCTCTCAAGCACATCGACCCCTTGATGACGCTGATCGTCCCGTTTCTGCTGTGGCGGATCGGGGCGCCGCCGTTCGGAGCCGCGAAGCCGGTCCCTGTCAATCCGCGCAAGTATCGCCAGTTTCGGAGGGGAGACATCATCGTCTCGCTCGCCGGGATCGCGGTGAACCTGGGGCTGTTCGTGGTCAGCACGCTGCTGTTCGCGCTGGTCGGAATGCTGGGGGGTGCCGTGCCCGCCCTCACAGCCACCCTCGAGATCGTGCAGCGCATGCTGTGGTGGGGGATGTGGCTCAACGTCGTGCTCGCGTTCTTCAACCTCATCCCGGTACCTCCCTTGGACGGCAGCCACGTCTTCTACTACCTCTTGCCGCCGGGGGCGGGATCGAAGTACCGCCAGTTGCAGGCGTTCGGGTTTCTCCCCGTGATGGTCCTGGTATGGGCGATGCCGGGGGTGTTGCAAGTGTTGCTGTGGCCAGCCTATCACCTCATGGGGGTCGGCCTGGCGCTCGTCGGGGGATTCGCGGTGTCGCCGGGAGCGCTACCCCTATGAGTGCGCCCCCGAGTCCCGTGGTCCAAGAGCAACCCGGCTTCGTCGTCGAGCTCGAGCAGTTCTCGGGCCCGCTCGATCTGCTGCTGCACCTGATCACCGAGGACGAGCTCGACATCACCGACCTCCCGATCGCGAAGATCGCCGACCAGTTTCTCGCGGTGATCGACGAGCTCGGACTCAACCAGGCGGCCGACTACCTCGAGATGGCGGCCCGGCTGCTGCGCATCAAGGCGCAGCTGCTGCTGCCGCGCCGGCTGGGGGACGACGAGTGGGAGGACCCGCGGGCCGGGCTGGTGCGCCGGCTGCTCGAGTACCAGCAGATCCGCGAGCTAGTGGACTGGCTGGCGCTGGCGGCGGCGCGCCGTGCCGAGCAGTTCGGTCGCGGGTTCCGGCCCGAGCCGCCCGAGGCGCCGCCGGCTCCGCTGGTGATCGAGCTGAACGACCTGCTCGCGGCGGCGGAGCGAGTCATCGCGCTCATCCCGGAGCCGGTGCTGCACCGCGTGGTGCCGCGCCCGCTCGACGTCGAGGGCGCCACGGCGCGGATTGAGGCGCTGCTGGCGGAGCGTGCGCGCTTCGGCTGGCTGGAGGTCGTGGGGGAGCGGCCCTCGCTCGTGGACGTCTTGTCCGCGTTCATCGCGCTGCTGGAGCTGGCCAAGCGTGGCGCGCTGCGACTCTCCCAGGACGGGCCGTTCACCCCGATTGTGATCCAGCGTGAGTCCCCTCGCGAAGCTGCTTGAGGCGGCGCTGTTCGCGTCGTCCCGCCCGCTGACGGTGGGGGAGCTGTCGACACTCGAGCCGCACGCCGGCGAGGGCGCAGTGCACGCCGGCCTCGCCGAGATCCGTGCAGCGTACGCCGACCAGGACCATGGGATCGAGCTCGTGGAGATCGCGCAGGGGTGGCAATTCCTCACCCGGCGGGAGTATGCGGAAGCGATCGATCGCGCCCAGTTTGCGCTGCGCCCGCGGCGTCTCTCGCCGGCGGCGCTCGAGACGCTCGCGATCGTCGCCTATCGCCAGCCCGTGGGACGCGGCGAGGTAGACGAGATTCGGGGCGTCGATTCGGGTGCCGTGATCGACAAGTTGATCGAGCGGGGGTTGGTGGAAGTGGTGACCCGGGGCGAGGGACTCGGCCGGCCGCTGCTGTACGGCACCACCCCGCAGTTCCTGGAGATCCTGGGGCTCAAGGATCTGGACGAGCTGCCGCGGCTCGACGAGCTGTCCGTGGCGCTCCGGCCGCCCGCACCCACCGAACCCGAATGACGCCGATGCGCCTGCAGCGCGCCTTGGCGCGCGCGGGCGTGACGTCGCGCCGCAAAGCCGAGGCGTTGATCCGCGCGGGCCGCGTCCGCGTGGATGGGCAGCTCGCGACACTCGGGATGAGCGTGGACCCCGCACGGCAGCGCGTCACGCTCGACGGCCGGGCCGTGCGCCCGGGCCCAGTCACGTGGCTTGCGCTCAACAAGCCCGTCGGCTACGTCGTGAGCCGCAAGGACCCGGAGGGCCGGCGCACCGTGTTCGAGTTGGTCCCCAAGGTGCCGGGGCTCACGTACGTTGGACGGCTGGACGTGATGACCTCGGGGCTGCTGCTGCTCACGACGGACGGGGCGGCGGCGCACCGGCTGATGCACCCGCGGTTCGCGGTGCCGCGCACCTACTGGCTGCGGGCCCACGGACGCGGCGTGGCCGAGGTGACGTCGGCGCTCGGCAGCCCGATTGCGCTCGACGGTCGGCCCGTGCGCGTCACGGCCTTCCGGGTGCGGCCGGTGGCGCGGAGCATCGAGCTGGAGGTCACGCTGGCCGAGGGGCGCCAGCGGATCGTGCGTCGGCTGGCCGAGGCGCTGGGGCTCAAGGTCGAGTGGCTGCACCGCGTAGCCTACGGGCCGGTGCGGCTCGGGCGTCTGGCGGCAGGGAAATACCGGCGGCTCGCGGGAGGCGAGATCCAAGCCATCGAGCGACTGCATGGAACTGCGTGACCGAACGGCGATGATCCTCGGTGGCAGCGGGCTGGTGGGCCACGCCGTGGCGCGCCGCCTGCTCGCCGCCGCGCCGCGGCGCATCGTGCTGGTGGCGCTGTTCGAGGAGGAGGTGCGCGCGACGGCGCGGGCACTCGAGCCCTACCGGGGACGCGCGACCATCGAGGTGGAGTGGGGCGACGTGTTCCTGCCCGCCGGTCTCGCCCGTCTCGAGCGCGGCGCCGTCATGGCGAACCCCGAGCACCGTCGCCTGGTGCTCCAAGACCTGCTGAGCGAGCTCACCGATGACCTGTTGCACCGCAGCTTCCTGTACCAGCTCCTGATGAAATACAAGCCCGACGCCGTCGTGGATAGCATCAACACGGCGACGGCGTTCGCGTATCAAGATCCACAGCAGAGCGCCCAGGAGCTGCTCGCCCTCGCCGCCGACGGGAACGCGGACCGGGCGGCGGTGGAGCGCCACGTGCTGCTCCTCACGCTCCCGCAGCTGATCCGGCACGTGCAGATTCTCGTCGAAGCGTTGCGGCGCGCGGAGACCAAGGCGTACGTGAAGATCGGCACGAGCGGCACCGGGGGCATGGGCTACAACATCCCCTACACCCACTCCGAGGAGCGTCCCAGCCGACCGCTGTTGATGAAGTCGGCGGTGGCGGGTGCGCAGTCGCTGCTCCTGTTCCTGCTCGGTCGCACGCCCGGCGCCCCGGCGACCATCGAGATCAAGCCCACGGCGACGATCGCCTGGCGCGAGATCGGCTATGGGCCGATCCGACGCAAAGGGAAGCCGATCCCGCTCGTCGACTGCCCGGAGCCCGTCCCCGTGGGCGAGGCGTTCCGGCCGGGGACCACGCCGTGGTGCGACCTCGGCAAGCCGCTCGAGGGCGTGTACATCGACGTCGGCGAGAACGGCCTCTTCTCCTCCGACGAATTCGAAACCGTCACCGCGCTCGGCCAGATGGAATTCATCACACCGGAGGAGGTCGCGGAATACGTGGCGCTGGAGCTTGAGGGGCGGCCGACGGGCCGGGACATCGTCGCGGCGCTGGACGGCGCGACCGCGGGGCCGACCTACCGCGCGGGCGTGCTCCGGGCCCACGCCCTCGACCGCCTGCGCGAGCTCGAGCGGCAGTCGCAAACGCGGACGGTCGCCTACGAGATGCTGGGGCCCCCGCGGCTCACCAAACTGCTGTTCGAATCCCACCTCTGCGCCCGGCTCCGGCCCAACGTGCGGGCGCTCGCCGGGTCGCGGGCGGGGGAGCTCGCGAGCGAGGCCCACGCCCTGGTGGAGCGGGATGGCACGTTGCGGAGCCATATTCTCTCGGTGGGGATGCCGATCCTCGCCCCGGACGGGGCGCGGCTGTACCGCGGTAGCACGGTCGCGATCACGGCGGACGCGGCCGACGGGCACGACCCGCGGGACGCGGCGCCGCGCGGCTGGGTGGACCTCCGTCCCGCGCAGTTCGGGATGTGGATCCAGCGCGCCCGCGAGATGGTCGCCCAGGCCGAGCGGCGGCGGAGCCGGACCGCTGATTCGGGGAGCGACGTCGACTGGACGGCGCTCGGTGCCGACGACCCGATCGAGCCCGCGCGCTTCGCGACGTGGGTGTTCCGTTACGAGGACCGAGGGGAGCGCATCAAGCGCTGACACCATGGCCGTGGACACTGCAGGAGTCGACCGCGCCCTCGGCGCCATCGGAACGACCTTCCGACTGACCCGGCTTTACCCGCCGACCCATCCCGCTGTGATGGAGGCGCTGCGCCAGATCGGCGACGCGCTCCCGCCGCTCGCCGCGCTCGGCACGGTGGAGTGGAAGATCGGCGCGACCGGGCTGCACTGGCACGGGCAGCATCTGCTGCCGCGCAACATGCAGATCGCCGAGCTTGCAGGGCTCCTGTACGCGCGCGGCATCCGGGCGATCACGCTGAATCCCGGCATGACCGCGGAGCACGTGCTGGCCTTGTTCGGCGTGGCCATGGGCACGATCCTGCCCGACGACGCGGCGCTGGGGCGCATCACGCTCGCGCTGGGTCGCCGCAGCTCCCAACGGCTCGAGCGGCTCCGCGCCCCCACCCCGCCGGTGGGCGTCCCCGCCGTGCCGGTCGCCGCGCCACCGGCGTCCGTGCTGCCCGCGTCCGCCGGGCCCGCCGGGGCTGCGCCTCTTCCCCCCTCCCCGGTCCCCGGCGCACCCGAAGGGGCGGGCCGGCGCGCCGGTGTGGTGTTCCGGCCGGACGTAGTGCCGGCCGATGTCGAGGCCAAGCGCGCAGTCGCGAGTCTTGGGAGCGCGGCGACGCTCGAGGAACAGCGCGGCGCGGTAGACAAGCTGCACGGGCTCGCGCCGCAGCTGCTCGGGCTGCACGACACGGGCCCGGTGGCCGCAGCGATCGCCGCGCTCGATCACATGTTGGTGAAGGCGCAGGATCCGGGGCTGGTCGAGGCGATCGACAAGACGGCGCTCGCGCTGTCTGACCGGTCGCTGGTGGGGCGGATGGTACGACGTCTCGGCGAGCCGCGTGTACCGCCCGAGGAGCGGGAGGCGCTGGTCGCGGCGGTCGGGGCGCTGGCCGCGGTTTCGGTGCCGCTCGTGCTCGACGCGTTCATCGCCACGCCCGTCGAGCTGCGACCGCCCTACCGGGCGGCCATCCGCAAGGCGGCCGACCGGGCGCTCGAGCCGCTGCAGGGGCATCTGGCGGACGCGAACCCGGCGATCGCCGCCGCCGCGGCTGAGTTTATCGGGCTCACGGGGAGCCCACAGGCAGTAGCGCTACTGTTGCCGCTCGTGCACCATGACTCGGAGTTCGTGCGCGAGGCGGCGCTGATCGGGCTCGCGGAAGCGGGCGGCCGCGAGATCTCGCGTCCCGCGATGCCCGCCCTCAAGGACGAGAGCGTGTCGGTGCGCCTGGCGGCGACCCGCGCCATCGCGGCAGGCGGCGACCCGGCCTCGAGCACCGTGCTCATCCGGCGGCTGGAGCAGGAGCCCGACGAAGGGGTACTGGCAGAGTTGCTGCAGGCGATCGGCCGGCTCGGCGCGCGCGAAGCACTCGACGTGCTGGCGCGGTACGCCGAGCCGGGCGGGATGAGGAACCGCCGCAGTGGGATGGTTCGGGCGGCGGCGATCGAAGGGTTGCGCCACATCGCGCGGCCGGAGGCACGCGGGCTGCTCGAACTCTACAGCAAGGACAAGGAGCCAGCGGTGCGCAAGGCGGCGGAGGCGGCATTGCGATGACGACGCGGGCGGCGAAGACTCCGACTGGGGACGCGGTCTTGAGCCAGACGATCGCCCGCGAGGTAGCGAAGCGGGTGGTGGGACAGGAGATCATGGTCGAGCGGCTGCTGGTCGGGTTGCTCACGGGCGGCCACATCCTGTTGGAGGGAGTGCCCGGGCTCGCGAAGACGCTCGCGGTGCGCACCGTCGCCGAGTGCTTGCGGATCGCCTTCTCCCGCATCCAGTTCACACCCGACCTCCTCCCGGCGGACGTGATCGGCACCATGGTGTTCGATCAGCGCTCGCAGGAGTTCTACGCGAAGAAGGGTCCGCTGTTCGCGAACCTGGTACTGGCCGACGAGATCAACCGGGCCCCGGCCAAGGTGCAGTCGGCGCTGCTCGAGGCGATGCAAGAGAAGCAGGTGACGATCGGCGGCGAAACGTTCTACCTCGGTGAGCCGTTCCTCGTGCTCGCGACCCAGAACCCGATCGAGCAGGAGGGCACCTACCCGCTCCCCGAAGCTCAGCTCGATCGCTTCATGCTGAAGGTGCGGGTCGGCTACCCGACCCGCGATGCGGAGAAGGAAATCGTGGCGCGCATGGCGTCGGGGCGGCCGATCGAGGTGCAGCGCGTCGCCGACGCCGACGATATCCTGGCCGCGCGTAGCGCCATCGCCGAGCTGTTCATGGACCAGAAGGTGGTGGACTACATCGTAGACGTGGTGCGCGCCACGCGCGAGCCGCAGACCGTCGGGCTGGCGGAGCTGAAGCCGCTGATCGCCTTCGGGGCCTCTCCTCGGGCTTCGATCTATCTCGCCCAGGCCGCGCGCGCGCACGCCTACCTGCGCGGGCGCTCCTACGTCGTGCCCGAGGACGTCAAGGCAATGGCCTTCGACGTGCTGCGACACCGTGTGCTGCTCACCTTCGAGGCGGAGGCGGAGGATATGGATGCCGACCGGGTGATCGCCCGGATCCTGGAGGCCGTGGGCGTGCCGTGACCTACGAGGGGCAAGATCGGCGGCGTGGCGCGCCGTCGCCGGTCCGCGCACGTCGGCGCGTCGTCACCCCCGAGGTGCTGCGGCAGGTCAAGGGGATCGAGCTCCGCACCCGGACCCTCGTCAATACGCTCTTCACCGGCGAATACCGCTCGGTCTTCCGCGGTCAGGGCATCGAGTTCGCCGAGGTGCGCGCCTACCAGCAGGGGGACGACTTCCGCTCCATTGATTGGAATGTGTCGGCGCGCATGGGTCATCCCTTCGTAAAGACGTTCCACGAAGAACGCGAGATTACGCTGCTGCTGATCGTGGATCAGTCCGGCTCATGTCAATTCGGGCGTCCGTACACCAAGGCGGGCCTCGCGGTGGAGGTGGCAGCGGTGCTCGCGCTCGCCGCAGCGCGTCACAACGACCGGGTGGGGGCGCTCATGTTCGCCGACAAGGTGGAGTTCGTCGTGCGTCCAGCGAAGGGACGGCCCCACGCGCTGCGCGTGATCCGGGATCTGGTGGCGTTCACGCCACGCGGCAGCGGAACGAATCTCGCCGAGGCGCTACGCTACGCCGCGAAGCTGCTGCGCCACCGCGCGATCGTGGTGGTCCTCTCGGATTTCCGGGCCGAAGGGTGGGAAGACCCGCTCGGACAGCTCGCCGCCGGCCACGACGTCGTCGCGATCACGATCGACGATCCGCGGGAACGCGAGCTCCCGGACGCAGGGTGGGTCGACATGGAGGACGCGGAGACCGGCCAGCGGGTGCTGCTCGACACGAGCCACGGGCCGACCCGAACGCGCGTGCGCGTCGCCGCCGAACGGCAGCTCCAGGAGCGAGTCCGGAAGCTGGTCCAGGCGGGCGTGGACCGCGTGGCGCTGCACACCAGCGTGCCGTACGCCGTGCCGCTGCGCCGCGCGTTCGCCGAGCGGGCACGGCGGCTGAAACGATGACGCCACGGTGCGCCGCTCTGGGGATCCTGGTGTCTTGGCGTGTGGCCCTGGGGCAGGGGTCCTGGACGGCCACGCCGGCGAGTCCGACCGTCGGTGATACCGTCTGGCTCGAGCGGCAGATCCCGGTGCCCGCAGGCTGGCGCGTCCGGCCCGGCAAGCTCGACGCCACCGAACGGGTGGAACCGCTGGCCGACCCGTCGGTGCGGCGCGCGCCGCAGGGCTGGCTGGTGCGCTATCCGATCGTCGCGTGGGCGCCGGGGCCGCATGCGCTGACGCTGCCCCCGGTCTGGCGGCTTGCCCCCGATGGCCGCGCCGACTCCGTCGCGGGAGGGGTGGCCAATTTCTTCGTGCAGAGCGTGATTCCCGACACCATCCGCGGACCGCAGCCGCGTGGCGCCCTTGCACCGGTACGGTTGGCCCGGCGCAGCGCTCTGCCGCCCGCCGCCGCGCTGTTGCTGGCGAGCGGGGGCCTCGCACTCGGCCTCGGGTGGCGTCGCCGGGCGCCGCTCGCGGTGCCGGCGCCACGGCGGGTTGCCCTCGAACCCGAGGTCGCGGATGCCCGCTGGCTTGCTGCCGGCGAGCCGAAGGCGGTGGCGGCGCGGGCCGCGTTCCGGCTCCGGCTGGCCGTCGCCCGGGCGATTCCCGAAGCGGGGCCCGCGCTCAGCACTGCTGAATGCCTCGCCGCGGTCGAGCGAGCCCGGCCCCATGCGCCGCTGCGTGAGCTGAGGGAACTGCTCGAACAGCTCGACCGCGTCGCGTTCGCCTCCGCTCACGGGACCGACGTGGCCGCGCTGGCGCAGATGGCACGCCGGTTCGCGCGGGAGATCGCGCCCTGAGCTTCGCCCGCCCGCTGCTGCTCGCGGCGCTCGCCGCGCTGCCGCTGTGGTGGTGGCTGCGGGGCCGCCGGCTGGGCCGGCTGCGGGGCACCCGCATGAGCGACGTGCGCCCCGCGGCGGGGGCAGGTGAGCGCCTGTGGATCGCGCGCCTCCCGGTCACGCTGCGCAGCCTCTGCGTCGGCGCGTGGATTGTTGCGGCGGCGGGGCCACGGGTCGGGTCGGCCCGGGCCGAGACACGGAGCGAGGGGATCTCGATCGTGCTCGCCATCGATCTGTCGAGCAGCATGCTGTCGGAGGATTTCTCTCCTGCTAATCGCATCGACGTCGCCAAGCAGACTGCGATCGAGTTCGTGCGCGAGCGGCGGTCGGACCGCATCGGGCTGGTCGCATTCGCCGCGCAGGCGCTCACGCAGGTCCCCATCACGACGGACTACGCAGTGCTCGAGCAGGCGCTGCGCGACCTGCGCATCGGCATGATCGAGGACGGCACCGCGATCGGCACCGGCATCGCCACGGCGGCGAACCGCTTGCGCCGCGCGCCCGGCAAGAGCCGGGTCATCGTGCTGCTCACCGACGGCGTGAACAACCGGGGCACGGTGGATCCGCGGACTGCGGCGCAAGCCGCGGCCGCCTTCGGGATCAGGATCTACGTGATCGGCGTGGGCACGCGGGGCGAGGCCCCGGTGCCGACGGGCCAGGGACTCGAGGGGTTGCGCTACCAGATGATGCCGGTGGAGATCGATGAGCCGCTGATGACGGAGATCGCGCGCATGACCGGCGGCCGGTACTTCCGCGCCACCGACACCCAGTCGTTGCGACACGTGTTCGACGAGGTCAACCGGCTCGAGAAGTCGACCGTTGAACAGGTGGTGTACCGCCGATTCGAGGAAGCGTATCGCGTGCCACTTGCGCTCGGGCTCGTGGCGCTGGGGCTCGAGATCGTGTTGGCGGCCACGCTCGCTGTGCGCGTGCCCTGATGAGCTTCGATGCGCCCGTCGTGCTCGCATTGGCGCCGCTGCTGGGCGGCGCCGTGTGGTTCGGGGCTGCGTGGGCGCGCCGGGCGCGGGTGCGCCGCGCTGCGCTGTGGTCGCAGGAGACGGTGCGGGCGGCGCTCGCGGCCGGGCCACTCGGCCCGACCGCGCTCTCGATCGCCGCCTTCCTGGGCGTCGTGGCCCTGGCGGGGCCCCGCTGGGGGGAAGCGAACATCGTGACGGAGACCCGCGGGCTGTCGCTCGCCCTCGCAGTCGACATCTCCCGCTCGATGCTCGCCGAGGATGTGAGCCCGAACCGCCTGGGCCGGGCGCTGCGCGAGGCACGGCGGTTGGTGCAGGACTTGAGCGGCGACCGCCTCGGGCTCGTGGTGTTCGCAGGCTCGAGCTATATCCTGTCGCCGCTGTCAGTCGACGGCTCCGCGCTCGGGCTCTACCTCGATGCCCTCGACCCGGACGTCGCTTCCGAGGGCGGCACCGGGCTGGCGCTGGCGCTGCGGCAGGGGGGCGAGCTGGTCGCGGCCGGCTCTGACCTCGCCGATCGGGTCCTGGTGGTGTTTACCGACGGCGAAGCCCACGACACGCTGCCGGCAATCCTGGCGCAAGCCGAGCGCCTGCGCGCAATGGGGGTCCATCTGATCCTCGTCGCCGAGGGCGCGCGTAATCCGACGCGCATCCCAGTCCGCGACGAGCGCGGAGCGCTCCAGGCCTGGCAGCGGGACGACGCGGGCAGCGTGATTCAGACGTCGCGCCGGGACGACATCCTCGGTGCCGTGGCGGACGCGGCGCAGGGCACGATCGTCGCCGCGGAGCTGCCGGACCAGGCGGGGGCGGTGCGTGACCTCGTGGCTGCCTATAAGCGCGCTCGCGCCAGCGAAGCGCGCACCGAGCGCGGCCGGCCGCGGGCCTGGGTGCCGGTCCTGCTCGCCGTGTTGGTGTTGGTAGCGCAAGCGGCGTCCCGCCGCACCGCCGCCCTGATCGCGTTGGCGGTGTGGTGCGGCGCCGCGCCGTTGGCCCGGGCGCAGGACTCGACGCGGCCGCGTAGCACCGCGGAGAAAGCGTGGGATCGGGGCGACGTGGCGCACGCACAAGCGGCCTACGTCGCCGAGCTCACCCGGCGACGCCAGGACGACACCGCCTGGTACAACGCCGGCACTGCCGCCCTGGCGGGCGGGGATCTGGAGACCGCTCAGGCGGCCCTCGCCCACGCCGCCGCGTCGCTCGAGCCCGACATCCGGTTCCGGGCGCTATATAACCTCGGTCTGTTGGCGCTGCGGGTCGCCGACGCGGACAGCACGAACCGCGATGCGCACCTCGCCGAAGCCGAGCGCGCCTACCGCGAGGCACTGCTGCTCAACCCCCGCAACCTCCCCGCGAAATGGAATCTCGAGCTCGCGGTGAGGCACCGCGGTGGTGGCAGCAGCAGGAGCGTGCCGCCTGCGGGCGGAGGCGGTGGCGGCCCGTCGAGTGGGGGGGGGCAGGGGCGTGCTACTCCGGAGGGGGGTGGCGGACAGAGCGGAGGATTGACCCAGGCCCAGGCCGAGCAGATCCTCCGCTCGATCGGCCAGCAGGAGTTGCAGACCCGGCGCGATCGCACTGGCCGGCAGCGGCGCGTCGCGGAACCGGGAGTGAAGGACTGGTGACGAGCGCCCTCTGGGTGCTCATCGCCCTACAAGGCCCCGCGTCGGACCTGCAGGCCCGGGTGGACCGCATCCGGCTCGCGGCGGGCGAGCTGCTGACCCTGACCGTCCGAGCCCGCACGCGCACGGCCGAACCGGTGAGCCTCACGCTGCCGCCGCTCACAGGGTTCGCGATCGTCGGCTCGCGCGAAGTTACCGAGGTATCGGTCGAAGGCGCGCTCGGGCAGACGCGGACGACCACTCGTGAACTCCGGTTGCGCGCCGAGCGGGCCGGGACCCTGGTGATCGGGCCCGTGCGGGCCCGCCAAGGTAGGCGGACCGTGGCCACGGAGCCGATCGCGGTGACCGTGGACAGCGTGGCGGCCGGGCCCGCGGCGTCGCTCAGCCCTGTGGCGCGCGGCCTGATCGCCGCCGCAGCGCCGCCGGCGCAGAGCGATCGCGTCGCCCTGTCCGTCATCCTCCCCGGCGACACCGCGCTCGCGGGTGCGCAGCTCGACGTCGTCGCGGCGGCGTGGTTCCCGCGCGAGCTGCGCACGCGCCTGCGTCGGATGCCGATTCTGACGCTCCAGACTCCGGAGGGAGTGTGGTCGTATCCCGGGGCCTCGCCCAGCGCGCCGGCCGCATCGCGGCTCGTCCGGGGCGGCTGGATGGACCTGTTCGTCGCTCACCAGGTGGTCTTTCCGCTGGCCGCTGGACGCGTCATCATTCCGCCCGCGGCGGTGGACTATGCGGTGCCCGTGAACTTCTCGTTCTTCAGTCGCGAAGAGCGGTACTCCCTGAAGAGCGACTCGGTGGTCGTCACCGTGCTGCCGCTGCCGGCGAGCCGGATCGCCGATGGGCCGCGCGTCGTCGCGCAAGGGCTCGCGCTCGAGCTCGCCATCGAGCCGGCCGAAAGCCGGGTGGGCGAGCCCCTGGAAGTGAGCGCCACCGTTTCGGGGCTCGGCAACGTGGCCCTGTGGCCGGAGCCGGTGATGCGCTGGCCCGCCGGGTTTCGGGCGTATCCGGGCGAAGCGACGGTGCGCGTCGAGCCGCGCGGCGGCCGGATGGCTGGGAGCAAGACATTCCACTACCTCGTGGTACCGGATTCCGTGGGTTCGTTTCTGCTTCCGGAAATACGGTACGCCTATTACGACTTCGCGGCGGGCGACTACACGGCCGCGCGCGCACCACCACGCGCGCTCGCCGTGGCGCAGGGAGCGGAGCCCCGCGCCGCGCGCCCGTTGCCGCCGCTTGATCGGTCGGCGAGCACGACCTGGAGCACGGGGCTCGCGGCCGGGCTCATGCCGTGGGGATGGGTGGTGCTGCTCGTCGGACCGCCGCTGCTCGCCTGGTTTGGGCGACGCCGCCTGGCGCCCCGGCGCGCGGCGGCGGCGGAGGAGCCGGGGGCGACACCGCTTTCGCGGCTGGGGCGCCTGGAGCATGCGTTCCATGCGCTGCTGGCGAGCCACGTGCCAGATCCGGTTGCGCGCGATGGCGACGGGCTCGCCCGAGCGCTGCGCGCCGCTGGGGTCGAGAGTGCCGTCGCCGATCACGTGATGCGACTGCGCGACCGGCTGCGCGCCGCGCGCTACGGGCCGCGCGGCCTGGGCGACGCGGCCGAGCTGGCGGCCGAGCTCGCACAGGTGCTTAAGGTGCTGGGCGCGGAACCCTCCGGCAGTCGGCGTCGCCTGCTCGTGGCGCTGTGCCTCGGAGTGCTGCTCGGCCCACGAACCGTCGTGGCGCAGGGGCCGAGCGCTGAGGCGTTGTACGAGGTCGGAGCGCTCCGCGCCGCAGCCGATTCGTTCGCGGCACGTGCCGCGGCCCGGCCGGCCGTGGCGGCCCACTGGTACAACCTCGGTGCCACGTTGTATCGCGCCGGGGCGGACGGCAAGGCGGCGGCGGCGTGGGCGATGGCCGCCCGGCTGACACCGCGCGCGCCGCTCGTCCGCCGGGCGCGGCAGTTCCTGCCGCCGCCCGACGCGGCGAGCGAGTCCCTGCTCGCGACCGGCGTCGCGACCCCGAGCGAGTGGGCCCTCGCGGCGGCCGCCGGGTGGGTGGCGCTCTGGCTCGCGCTGCTGGGGCGTCGACAAGGGGGAGGGATCGTGGTGATCCTGCTCGGGCTGCTCACGGCCGCGTGCGCGGGGCTCGCCGCGCGGGAGTGGCGACACCAGGCGCGCCCGGTCGCGGTGGTCGCGGGCCCGGGGACGGCCGTGCGGGTCGCGCCGTACGGCGGCGCGAGCGCCGCCATCACGCTCGACGCCGGTGCGGCGCTCTATATCGAGCGCCGCCAGGGCGCCTGGATCCAAGTGGGGCGTCCTGACGGCGTGCGCGGCTGGCTGCTCGCGTCGGAAGTCGTGCCGCTGTGACGGCAAGGATTGCGGTGCTCGCGCCTCAGGTCGCGGACCAGATCGCCGCCGGCGAGGTGGTCGAGCGGCCGGCCTCGGTCGTAAAGGAGCTCGTCGAGAACGCGCTCGATGCCGGCGCCCGAGCGATTCGCGTCGCGATCGAGGACGGGGGGAAGACGCTCATCCGGGTGAGCGACGACGGCGAGGGGATGGGGCGCGAGGACGCGGCGCTCGCGCTGTCGCGCCACGCCACCAGCAAGATCCGCGATCCGTCGGACTTGATCGGCGTGGCGACGTTCGGCTTCCGAGGTGAGGCGCTCCCGGCGATCGCTGCGGTGGCGCGCTTCGAGCTGGAGACGTCGCCGGACGGCCGCAGCGGCACGCGGATCGGCGTAGTGGGGGGAAAGCGCCAGGCGGTCGAGGACGCCGTGCGGCAGCGCGGGACCAGCGTGACGGTGCGCGCCCTGTTCTTCAATACACCCGCGCGCCGGAAGTTCCTGCGCGCTCAGGCGACCGAGACCCGCGCCGTCGTGGAAACGCTCACCGTCCTCGCCCTGACGCGTCCCGATGTCGCGTTCACGCTCACGAGCGACGACCGTGCCCTCATCGATGTGCCGCCGGCGGCCGGGCCGCTGGAGCGGCTGCGCGCCCTGTGGGGCGCTGGGGTCGCCGACACGTTGCTGCCCATCGCCCATTGCGAGGGGCCGCTCGAGGTGCGGGGCTTCGCGCAGCGGCCCGCGCAGGCGCGGCCGGCGGGCCGCAAGGGGTACGTCTTCGTGCGCGGCCGGCCGATCCGCGATCCGTTCATCCTGCGTGCGGCGGAGGCCGGGTACCGGTCGACGATCGCACCCGGCGACCGGCCCTCACTCATTCTGTTCCTCGATCTCCCGGGCGATGCGGTGGACGTGAACGTTCACCCGACGAAGCTGGAGGTGCGGTTTCGGGAGAAGTTCTTCGTGGAGCAGGTGGTGGAGGAGGCGGTGCGGCGGGCGCTGGGGCCGCTCGCGGCGGCTGCACCGCTCAGTGTCGGGGGCCAGGGACCGGGGATCGGGGGCTCATGGGCCGACGTCGGAGCCGCCGCGCCGGCTGGGGCGCCGGGAGACCTGTTTCCGAGGGAGCCCCTGACCCCTGACTCCCGACCCCTGACACCGCTGCTCCAGGTGTTCGACACCTACCTCCTGTTCCAAACCGACGCCGCCGTGGCGATCGTGGACCAGCACTCGGCCCACGAGCGAGTCCTCTACGAAACGGTGATGCGTCAGCTGTCGGGCGACGGCGCCCCGGCCCAGCGGCTGTTGTTGCCGCTCACGGTCGAGTTCGCGCCCTCCGAGCTCGATGCCATCGACTCCCACCGGGAGTTGCTGCGGCGCGTGGGATACGAGATCGAGCCGTTTTCCGGGCGGACCGTGGTCGTGCACACGGCTCCCAACCCGCACCCGCGGTTTGACGCGACGCGCTGCCTCCAGGAGCTGGTAGCGGATCTCGCGGGCGGCCGCTTCGGCGGCTGGGCCAACCGACTCGAGCGCTTCGCGGCCAGCTTCGCCTGTCGGGCAGCGATCAAGGCAGGCCAGCGGCTCGAGGTCGAGGAGATGCGCGAGCTCGTGGGCCGGCTCTTGACGGCGACGCTCCCGGCGCACGACGTGCACGGGCGGCCGACGATCGTGCAGCTGCCCCGGGATGAGCTGGAGCGGCGGTTTGGGCGGAGTTGAGCTCCGCGTGTCAGCGTTTCCCCACCCTCCAGGGTGGGCTCGGCGAGTCACGGTCCTTAAGGACAGTGCGTTGCCGAGCACAGGCTTCAGCCTGTGAATGCGGCAGACGCGCGACCGCTGACGCCCGTTCTGGTCGGCCCCACCGGCGTCGGCAAGACGGCGGTCGCCGCCGCGTGGGGAGACCTCGAGTCCGTCGTCGTCATCTCCGCAGACGCGCGTCAGGTGTACCGGCGGCTCGACATCGGCACTGCGAAGCCTGACCGGGCGCAGCTCGCGCGCGTCCCGCACCTCGGGATCGACCTGATCGAGCCGGGGGAGCGCTACAGCGCGGGGCGGTTCGCCCGCGACGCGAGTGTTTGGCTGGCCGGGGTGCGGACGGCGGGGCGGCAGCCTGCGGTCGTTGGCGGAACCGGCTTCTACATCCGCGCGTTAGCGGAGGGTCTGTTCCGCGAGCCGCCGCTCGATCACGCGCGTCGCGACCGCCTGCGCGCCTGGGCAGGGACGCTCGCTGCCGCCCGGCTCGCTCACTGGGCGGCGCGGCTGGATCGTGGCTTCGCGGGCGGCGGCCGCCAGCGGGCCGCCCGCGCGGTCGAGGTGGCGCTGCTCACGGGGCGCTCCCTCTCGTGGTGGCAGCGGGAGGCGCGCGAGACCGGCGTCATGCGGCCGTGGTACATTCAGCTCACCCTGCCGCGCGACGCGCTGCAGCGGCGCATCGCTCAACGCGTCGATCGCATGCTGACGGCGGGGCTCGTCGACGAAGTGCGCGGCGTCGTGGCCGCCGGCGTGGCGCCGCACGCGCCGGGACTGGATGGCGTCGGCTACCGCGAGGCGGTCGCGATGTTGGAGGGCCGGCTCCCCGAGCGCGAGCTGCGCGACGCCATCGTGGCTGCGACGCGCCGCTATGCGAAGCGGCAGGAGACCTGGTTTCGACACCAACTACGCCGTCAGCCGTCAGCCGTCGGCCATCAGCCGGACGAGGTGTGGACGCTCGATGCGACACCGACCCCCGAAGCGCTGGCCGCGACGATCCGCGAACACTGGCACAACGTGGTAAGCCGACAGGTGATGGCTGAAAGCCGATAGCCGAATGCGGATTGGTATCACGTGTTATCCGACCTACGGTGGCTCCGGCGCCGTCGCCACCGAGCTGGGGCTCGAGCTCGGGCGGCGCGGTCACGAGGTGCACATCATCTCGTATGCGAGCCCGTTCCGGCTGCGGGGCGGGTTCGCCGAGCGCGTCACGTTCCACGAAGTGGTGCCCGCCGACTACCCGTTGTTCGAGCAGTCTCCGTACGCCCTGGCACTCGCCGTGAAGCAGCACGAGGTTGCCTTGCGCGAGGGGCTCGAGCTGATGCACGTGCACTATGCGATCCCGCACGCGGCGACGGCGTGGCTCGCGAAGCAGATGTTGAAGGGGGAGCGCGACCTCAAGGTGGTGACGACCCTGCACGGCACCGACATCACGCTGGTCGGCCAGGACCCGTCGTACTTCACGATCACCAAGTTCTCGATCGAACAGTCGGACCGCGTGACCGCGGTGTCCGAGTATCTCAAGACGGAGACGTATCGGGCCTTCGGGTGCGTCGGGTGCGACGTGCGGGTAATTCCCAATTTCGTCTCCGTCGCGGACTTCCATCCACCGACCGACGGCTCGTGCCGCCGGGCGCTGGCGCCGGCGGGCCACAAGATTCTGCTTCACGTCTCGAACTTCCGGCCAGTGAAGCGGGTCGCCGACGTGATCAAGGTATTCGGGGGCGTGCGGCGCGCCCTCCCGGCGACCCTCGTCCTGGCCGGCGACGGGCCAGACCGGGACCTGGCGGAGCAGGAGGTGGACCGTCTCAAGCTGCGCGCGGACGTGCGCTTTCTTGGGAAGGTGGACCAGGTCGCCGATCTGCTGCGGGGCGGCGACCTGTTTCTGCTGCCCTCACAGAACGAGTCCTTCGGCCTATCCGCGCTCGAGGCCATGGCCTGCGGTGTCCCCGTCATCGCGACCCGGGAAGGCGGCCTTCCCGAAGTGGTGGTGGACGGCGAGACGGGATACCTGGTGCCGGTGGGCGCGGTGGACGAGATGACGGAGCGCGGCGTGGCGCTGCTCAAAGACGGCACGACGCACGAGCGCATGCGCCGGGCCGCCGCGGCACGCGCCTTGGAATTCTCCGCCGAGCGAATCGTGCCCCGCTACGAGGGGCTGTATCAGGACGTGCTGGGTGATTGACGTCCTGCGGCTGGTCCGCGCCCACAACCTCGTCGTCGCGGCGGCCGGCGTGCTCGCCGGCGGGTGGATCGCGCTCGGCACGTTCGCGACGCCCAAGCTGCTGGTGTTCGCCGCGCTGGCGGGCGTGGGATTCGGCGCGGCCGGCAATGCCATGAACGACATCTGGGACGCGGCGGCCGACCGCGTGAACCGCAGCCCCGCTGAGCGGCCGCTCGCAGCGCGTCGCCTGTCTCGCGGGACGGCCGACCTGTGCGTGGTCGGCGGCACCCTGCTCGGCCTCGGGGCCGCGGCGCTCGTGAGCGGCGCCGCGGTGCTGGTGGGCCTCGCCGCGCTCGCCATCATGTTCCTCTACTCCCCTGTCTTGAAGCGCCGCGGGCTCGCGGGGAACTTCGCCGTGGCGCTCGTCGCGGGGCTGCCCCTGTGGTACGGCGCGCTCGCGGTGGGACGCCCGGCGGAGGGCGTGGTTCCCTGGGCGCTCGCCGCGTGGCTTCATCTGGTGCGCGAAATCGTGAAGGACCTGGGCGACGAGGCGGGAGACCGGCTGCTCGCGCGCCGCACGCTGCCGATCACGCTAGGGTCGCGCGGTGCGGCGCTCATCGCTGCAGCGCTGGGCGTGGCGTTCGTGCCCGCGAGCCTCGTGCTGCCTTACGTGGCTCGGTACCACGGCGCCTATTATGTCCTCGCCCTGTTCGCCCAGCTCACCGTGCTGCTCGTCGCGAGCCGGCTCATCACGGGAAAAATGGAGCGGAACAGCTTGTTGCTCAAAGGAGCGATGATCGTAGGCATCGTGTCGCTGGTCGCGGGGAGGGTGGCATGACGCTGTGGCAGGGAGTCGTGCTCGGGCTGGTGCAGGGGCTCACGGAGTTCCTGCCGGTTTCGAGCTCCGGACATCTCGCGGTGGCTCGTGCCCTCATCGGGCTCCGAGCGGATGACGAGACCTTCGTCTTCGTGGCTGTTGCCCTCCACATCGCAACCCTCGGCTCGGTCCTCGTGGTTTATGGCCAGCGCCTTTGGCACATTGCTGCGGGGGTGATTCGAGGCAGGGGTGATGCGATGCGTTACGCCGCGTTTCTCGCGATCGGGACGATCCCGGGCGGCGTGTTGGGTGTGCTGTTTCACGAGCGTTTCGAGCAGGCCTTCGGCTCGCTTCGGTTCATCGGCGGGGCCTTCATTGTCACCGGGCTCGTCCTCTGGTCGACCCGCTGGTCGACGCCACGAGAGAGAGGACTGACTGCCGGGGACGCGCTCGCGACGGGCCTCGCCCAGGCCGTCGCCATCCTGCCGGGAATCTCACGGTCCGGATCCACTATCAGTGCGGCGCTCTGGAGAGGCCTCGGGCCCACCGAGGCGGCGGAGTTCAGTTTCCTCCTGGCTGTCCTGATCATCGCCGGCAGCGGCGCCTTTGAGGCGCGCAAGGCCGTGGCGGACATTGCTGCGGTCGGCGCGGTTTCGTTGGGCGTGGGCTTCGCGGCCGCTTTCGCAAGCGGCATCTGGGCCATCCGGTTTCTCGTGGCCGTGCTGCGACGCGACCGCTTCTACGCGTTCGCCGTGTACTGCTGGACCGCGGGTGCGCTGACGCTCGTCTACGCCCTGTGGCGCGCCTGACGCTCGACGGCGTGCCGGCCGCGGAGCTGGCCGCGCGGTGGGGCGTGCCGCAGTGCGGGCTGTTCCGCCAGCTCACGTCCACGCTCGACGCGATCCACGACCTCGGCGCGCACGCTGCGCCTGCCGGGACGACGGTGCTCGCCGAGGAGCAGAGCGCCGGGCGCGGCCGCGACGGCCGCACGTGGCATTCCCCGCCGGGAGGCGTGTGGCTCGGCCTGCTGCTCCGCCCGGAGCGCGCGGCGCCGGGAGGGGGCGGGGGGGCGGTCGCCATCCGCGCCGGGCTCGCGGTCGCGGATGCCGTGGATGCGCTGCTCGGCGGCCCGGTCGCGCGCCTGAAATGGCCCAACGATGTGCTGGTCGACGACCGTAAGATCGCCGGGGTGCTGTGCGAGGGCCGCTGGCAGGGGGACCGGCTCCAATGGCTCGCCGTTGGCGTGGGCGTCAACGTGCGCAATGCCGTGCCCGCGGCGGTCGCGCGTCGCGCCCTGTCGCTCCACGAACGCCTCCCGGACGTGCGGCGCATCGACGTGCTCGACCGACTGGTGCCGGCGCTGGTCCGCATCGCCGCGCTTGAGCCGGCGCTGTCGGAGCGGGAATGTGCGGCGTTCGCGCGGCGTGACTGGCTGCGCGGCCGCCAGCTCCGCGAGCCGGCCGCAGGCCGTGCCGGCGGGCTCCGCCCCGACGGCGCGCTGCTGGTCGATCTGGGGGCGGGGACGATCGGCGTGCGCGAGGGCCATGTCGAGCTCGCCTGATCTCTCGCGGCGCGCGCGCCTCGCGCTGGCCGCGTCCCTCGTGATCACCGCAGCGAGCCTGCCACGTCTCTCCGCGGTGCAGCGCTTCGCCGGCGGCACGGCCGTGCCGCTCGCGGCCGGGGCGTGCGCCCTGGTAGTGCTGCTCGCCGCCCGCCTCCCGCTCGGATTCTCCTGGGGACCGGCGCGCTCTCGGCGCCTCGTGGCGGACGTGGCAAGCGGCTTCGCGCTGGGCGCCGTGTGCGCTGCCGGGCTGATCTCGGACGGCAACGAGGCGCGCCTGGCCCAGCTGTGGCGCGACGACCGCGCGGCTGCGGTGGCGCTGCTGGCAGGTGTCGCGGCCTGGGGAGCCGCCGTCGCGGCCACGCGGCAGCGCGCGCTCGGGCGCTGGTACGCCGCAGCGGCCGGGGCGGCACTGCTGCCGGAGGCGCTGCTCATCGCGGTGCTGCGGCCCGCCGTCCCCTCCGGCTTCGCCGCCGCGTTCGCTTTCTTCCTCGTCGCCGACACGGCCGTGGCGTTCGCAACCGAAGAGCTCGCGTTCCGACGCGCGCTCGTCGGGCCACCGGATGGTGCGGGGCTGGGCGCGCTGATCTTCATGGCGGTCGTGTTCGGGCTGTGGCACGCCGTGCAGCCCGGCTACGGCGGCGCGCCCTGGGGGACGTTTCTCGGCACGGCGCTGGGCGGCTTCGTGGCAGGCTGCGTGTACGTGCTCTCCGGCTCGCTCAGCGCCGCGGCGCTGTACCACGGGCTTCATAACGCCCCGCTCAAGGCGCTGGGTGGCGCGCCGATCGCTACCGGCCGCGCCGGCCTCGCGGCCGGCCTCGCGCTCGGCAGCACCGCCGCGCTCGCCGTCGCGCTCGGCTGGCTGGTGCGGCGGCGTGGCGGGCGCGAGGCCTCCCGTCTATCTTAGCCCGCGCATGCTCCTCGCCATCAACATCAACAACACGGAAACGAAGGTCGGTCTGTTCCGCGGCGATAGCCTCGAGGCTCACTGGCGGCTGACGACGGCTCCGGCGCGCACCCCGGACGAGTGGGCGGCGGCCTTGACCTCGTACCTGCTGCAGGCGGGGCGGTCGACGCAGGAAGTCCGGGCCGCGGTTGTCGCATCCGTCGTGCCGCCAGTGACGCAGGGGCTGTGCGAGGCGGTCGAACGTGCCACGACGGTTGCTCCGGTGGTCGTAGACGGTCGCTCCGCTCTGCCCATCACCCTGGATGTGGACGAGCCGCTTTCGGTGGGGGCCGACCGGATCCTCAACACGCTCGCCGCCTCGCAGCTGTTCCGCCGCGACACCATCGTCGTGGATTTCGGCACCGCGACCACGTTCGACTGCATCACGGCAGACGGCCGGTTCATCGGGGGCGTGATCATGCCCGGGCTCCGCACGGCGTCCGACGCGCTGATCCGCAATACGGCGAAGCTCCCCGCCACCGAGCTCACGCCCCCGGAGCACGTCATCGGCCGGCGCACCGAGGACTGTATCCGGGCGGGCGTCTTGCTCGGGGCGGCGGAGGCCGTCGACGGCATCGTCCGGCGCATCAAGGGCGAGTGGCCCAACGGCAATACGCCCCAGGTCATCGCGACCGGCGGCCTGGCGAGCCTCGTCGCGCCGCTCGCGCGCGCGATCGAGTCTGTCCACCCCGATCTCACGCTCGCGGGCCTGCGGATCGCGGCTACCGCGCTCGGTCTGCAATGGTAGCCGCCGGCGTCCCGCCCCGGCTGCCCACCGCGTGGCGCCGCTGGGGCTACCGGCTGCTGCCGGGCGACGCCTTCTCCTACGTGCTGCACCTCCGCCCCGCCGAATGGCCGATCATGGCGGCGCACACGGCCCTCGGCTACCTGCTGGCGGTCGGGGTACGGGGAGCGGTGCGGGCGGAGCGGCTGGTGCCGGCGCTCTGGGCGCTCGTCATCTGGGTGGTTCTGCTCAACGGCGGCACGCTCGCTATCAACAGCGTGTTCGACAAGGACGAGGGCGATATCGGCTATCTGATCGCGCCGCCGCCGATTCCGAAATACCTGCTGCTCTTCAGCACGACGCTGCTCGTGGGGGGCCAGCTGCTCGCGTTCACCCTACCGCCCGCGTTCCGCATCGTGTATGCGCTCTGCTTCGCGATGTCCGTCCTGTATTCGGTGCCGCCGTTTCGTTTCAAAGCGGTGGCCGGCGTGGACTGGTTGATCAATATGTGGGGGTTCGGCTCGTTCACGCCCTTCGCAACCTGGGCGGCGACCGGGCGATCGCTCGACCTCGGTCACGCCCTGCTCTTGCTCGGCTTTTGCCCCCTGTTCGCGGGGCTCTATCCGCTCACCCAGCTGTATCAATTGGACGAAGACCGCAGGCGGGGCGATCGGACCCTGGCGTTGATCCTCGGCATGCGGCGGAGTCTCGGCGTCGCGATCGCCTGCGTGCTCGTGGCGTTTGCGCTGTTCGTGTGGGCCGCGGTCGTGCTGGGCGCGGGGACATCGGCCGCGACGCTGGGTGTGGCGCTGGCGGTGTGGCTCGGCGTGCTCGCGCCCTGGTACGCGCGGCACGCCGGCTTCACCCCGGTCGAGCATCAGCGCGGGATGTATCGGGCCTTGACCGCTTGGGCGGTGACGGACGTTACAGTCCTCGCTGTGTTTGCCCGCTGAGACGGCACGCTTAGATTTCGCGAACCCAACCTTTCTCACGAGGAGCCTGGGGCGCATGTCGGCCACGGCGACACCCGCGACAGCGGACCGCTCGGACTTTCGCACCGTCATGGTGGGGGGCACCCAGATCGGTGTGCTCACGGCAGCCGCGGTGGTGGCGTTTCTAGCCGTGTCCCAGCACGTGCCAGCGCTCGTGCCGCAGAGCCTGCTCGAGGCGCTGATCGTACTGACGGCTGGGATCGCCGTGAGCCTCCTCCCTGGCCGGCTGACCGAGGCGCGGCACGTCGAGGGCATCGCGGGCGCCGCCGCCATCGGGTTGTGGGGAACGGTCGTTTTCACGGCGATCGACATCGTGCTGTTGCGGCCGTTCAAGGCTTATCCCTGGACCTGGGACGCCGTCGGCGGCGGGAGCACGTGGTGGTACTTGCCGATCTGGTGGATGCTCGGGACCGCTCTCGCCTGGACCGGGGCGATCGTCACAGCCGATCGGGCTGCGCGCGGCGACCCGGCGCTCGTCCGCGCCGCCACCCCGACTGTCGGCGGCGCAGTGCTGCTCGCGGCGGTTGCGCGGCTGGCCGGCCTCCACGTGGCGCTGCCGGTCGCGACCGGCGTGGGCTTCACGATAACGCTGGCAGTGCGGGCCGTCTTGGCGCTCGCCCGCAAGCGGTAGGGCCGGCGACGGGGGAGGGGACGGCGACGTGCCCCGTTGGCTCGCGCATCTGCTCATCGTCCTAGGCTGGCTCGTCACGCCGGTGCTGGCCTGGGGAGCCTCGTACGCCGGGCTGTGGGTCGGCGCGTTCGTGGGCACCCGCTTCGTCCAGCCGCTCACCATGCTGGCCGTCGCGGGCCTCGGCGCGGCGTTGTTCGGGTTCAGCGCACTCGTGCTGTGGGTCCGCTTCATGCGACGCGTGCCTCACCTCCTCTCCCATCACATGGCGCCGCGCCCGTCGCAGGAGCAAGCCGCCGTTGCCGCGGCGGACTGAGCCTATCGCGCTGCTGCTGCTCTCGCTCGCACCGGCGGCGCTCCCCGCCCAAGGGCGCGGCTTGGAGTTTCATGTCGGCCGGTGGTACAACGGCAACCGCGCGGACACCTACGAATTCCGGACTAATGCTCGCGTCGGTGCGGGCGCGGCCTTCACGCAGGGCTTCGGGGTCGCCGTCCTCGTGAACGACAGCTTGGGTCACCGCCGTGCGTTTTACGGCGCGGGTTACGAGATCCAGGGGTGGCGCGGGCGGTCGAGCCTCGGTCCCTACGCCCTCGCCGGCCTCGCCGTCGGATTGTCCACCGACACCACCGGTAAGAAGCTCGCCGCTCAATGGAGCGTGGGCGGCGGAGTCGAATGGCGCCCGTTCTCATGGCTCGCTGCGGGGAGCGAGTTGCGCTACCGGCTGGAGGACCGGGGGCCACGTGGCTTCTGGCGACCTGGCAGCACCGCGCGCAAGGGCATTAGCGCTGCGCTGGGGATCTCGATCGGAGTGGGCAAGGGGGAGCGGGGCAGGGGGAGCGGTGGCGCCGGAGCCCCACCCGACCTCCCGCCCGCGGCTCCACCGATAACGATCACGGGGAACGCCGTCGACGTCGTGCAAACCGCCCTCGAGTCGCTCGGCACGCCATACGTTTGGGGAGGAACCGCCGACAACGGCTTCGACTGCTCGGGGCTTGTCCAATATGCGTACGGCCAGCACGGGATCCGCCTGCCGCGCATGAGCCGCGACCAGGCGCGTGCCGGCGCGGAAGTCGCGCCGGTGGTGGAGGCGCTGCGGCCGGGCGACATCCTGCTGTTCTCGGCCCAGCCCGGCTCTGGCGTGACGCATGTGGGGATGTACGTCGGCGAGTGGAAGTTCATTCACAGCTCGACCCGGGGAGTGAAGCTCTCCCGACTCGACGTGCGGGACCCGGAGGGGGCGTACTGGCTGGACCGCTGGGTGGGGGCGAGGCGGATAATTCCATGAGTTGCCGGGTGAAGCGTTGCCGGGTGAGGCGTGGCCACGTGGCCGGCAGGTTTTGCTGGCTTCGCCTCTTCCGGCAACTCGGCGTCGCCTTATCCGGCAACGCCCTACTCGCCGCCTGCGCCCCCGCCACGGGCTACCGTGCACCCGCGGCGGTCCGCGGCTACGAGATCCTCATCAGCCGCCAGGATTCCCTGAGCCGGGAGGTCGGCCGGGGGCTTAAGCGCCGGGGGTACACGGTTCGCACCACGGTGCGAGGTGGCGGTCCCGCCACCGCCTATTTGCTCTCGTTCACGCAGCGGGAGCCCGAGCCCGGCGCCGCGACCTGGCTGTATGTCCGCCTCGCCGACACCCGCACCGGGGCCACCGTCGCGGCGGTGTCTGCCCCGCGGGACTCTCTGGGGGCCACGGTCGAGGCCCGGGCGCGGGCGATCGTCGATTCCCTCACGCAGCGACCTCCCCTTAGCCCCCCGCTCTGATCCCCCACTTGACAGACGGCAGCGGGAGGGAGAGATTCCGCGCGGTCTCTTAGCACTCACGTCGCCAGAGTGCTAATTGAAATACGAAACAAGCACTTACAGAGCACAGCGGAGGTGTAGCACCATGGCTACTGCGACCACGAGCAAGACCAAGCTGAAGGTCTTCCCGCTCGCCGACCGGGTGGCGATCCGGCCGATCGAGGAGACGGAGCAAATGAAGGGTGGGCTCTACATCCCGGACACCGCCAAGGAGAAACCGATCCAGGGCGAAGTGATCGCCGTGGGTCCCGGTCGGCGCGAGAAAGGGGAGTTGGTCCCGCTCGAGCTCAAGGTGGGCGACCGCGTGGTGTACGGGAAGTACAGCGGCACCCAGGTGGAGCTCGAAGGTGAGGAGATCATCCTGATCAAGGAATCCGACGTCATCGCCAAGCTCGGCTGAGTTCTAGGAGGAACACGCAATGCCTGCGAAGCAACTGGAGTTCAACACCGAGGCCCGCGCCCGGCTGAAGCGGGGCGTGGACCAGCTGGCCGAGGCGGTGAAGGTTACGCTCGGCCCCAAGGGTAGGAACGTCGTCATCGACAAGAAGTTCGGCAACCCGACGGTGACCAAGGATGGCGTCACCGTCGCCAAAGAGATCGAGCTCGAGGATCCGATCGAGAACATGGGCGCCCAGATGGTGAAAGAAGTGGCGACCAAGACATCGGACCTGGCGGGCGACGGCACGACCACGGCGACCGTGCTGGCCCAGGCGATCTTCCGTGAGGGTCTCAAGTCGGTCACCGCCGGCTCGAACCCGATGTCGCTCAAGCGCGGGATCGAGCGCGCCGTGGAGACTGTGGTGGAGGAGCTGAAGAAAATCTCGGTGCCCACGGCGGGGCGGAAGGAGATCGCCCAGGTCGGCGCCATCTCGGCGAACAACGACAAAGAGATCGGCAACCTGATCGCTGAGGCGATGGAGAAGGTGGGGAAGGACGGGGTGATCACGGTGGAGGAGGCGAAGGGCCTCGAGACCACACTGGAGACCGTGGACGGGATGCAGTTCGACCGCGGCTACCTGTCGCCCTACTTCATCACCGATCCGGAGAAGATGGAGGCGGTGCTGGAGGACGCTTACGTTCTGATCCACGACAAGAAGGTCTCCACGATGAAGGACCTGCTGCCGATCCTCGAGAAGGTGGCGCAGGCCGGCCGGCCGTTGCTCATCATCGCGGAGGACGTCGAGGGTGAGGCGCTAGCGACGCTCGTGGTGAACAAGCTGCGCGGCACGCTGAAAGTCTGCGCCGTCAAGGCGCCGGGCTTCGGTGACCGCCGCAAGGAAATGCTGATCGATATCTCGGTGCTGACCGGCGCGCCCCAGGTCATCTCCGAAGAGATGGGCCTGAAGCTCGAGAACGCGGTGCTCAATGACCTCGGCCAGGCCAAGCGGATCGTGGTCGACAAGGACAACACGACCATCGTGGGCGGCAAGGGCAAGCACGAAGCGATCCAGGGCCGCATCAAGGAGATCAAGGCGGCAATCGAGAAGTCCACCTCGGACTACGACAAGGAGAAGCTGCAGGAGCGGCTCGCGAAGCTCGCGGGCGGTGTCGCAGTCATCAACGTCGGCGCGGCCACCGAGACCGAAATGAAAGAGAAGAAGGCCCGCGTGGAGGACGCGTTGCACGCCACGCGCGCGGCGGTCGAGGAGGGCATCGTGCCGGGCGGCGGTGTGGCGTTGCTGTTCGCCCAGAAGGCGCTGGACAAGGTGAAGACGACCGATGACGACGAGAAGATCGGCGTCGAGATCGTGCGCCGCGCGCTCGAGGAGCCGATGCGGATGATCGCGCAGAACGCCGGCGCCGAGGCCTCGATTGTCGTCGGCAAGGTGAAGGAGTCGAAGGACAAGAACTTCGGCTACAACGCCCAGACCGACGCGTTCGAGGATCTCGTGATGGCGGGGGTCATCGACCCGACCAAGGTCACGCGCACCGCGCTGCAGAACGCCGCATCCATTGCCAGCTTGCTCCTCACCACCGAGTGCGTGGTGGTGGAGAAAAAGGAGAAGGAGAAGGCGCCGCCGATGCCGGGCGGCGGCGGTGGCATGGGCGGGATGTACTGATAGAGCACTGACGCACGGACGCAACAGAGCGCCCCGGGGAGCAATCTCCGGGGCGTTCTGGTTCGCTGCGGCGTGGCCGGCGCGTCCGTGATGTATCTTTAGCCGTGCGCGCATCGCCCTCTTCCTCGGATGGTCCCGGGCGCGCGGCCCTGTCGCGCGACCTCGCCGATTTCCTGATCGAGCTGTCCATCGCCCTCCACAAGCACGCCATGTATCCCGAGGGCCACCCGTCGCTGGCGCCGGCGGCTGCGGGCGTGACCCGGCGGGCGGCGCTGCTGCTCGAGAACCGCTCGACCCTGTCGCTGGGCGTCGCCCGCCGGCAGCTTGTCATCGAGGGGATCGCCACCGACCCGAAGCATCCGGTGTTGGGCGAGCTCGCCGAGCGGCTGCATCGGCACCACCTGGGTGCCGTGACCTTCCGCAAGGGTGTCGAGCCGGCGGAAGTGGCTGACGTGCTCAAGACCCTGGCCGTGGACGCGGAGCGCGCCGGGCAGCCGCTGGGCCTCGGCAACCCCGAGCGGCTGCGCGCCTGGCCCCACGTCCAGCTGCACTCCCTCACCTACGAGCGCCTCGAGCTCGTCGGCGAGGGCGCACCCGCAGAAGGGGCGCGGGCCGCGCAGCTCTGGGTCGGCCTCGCGCGGGCGGCGCTGGCCCTGCAGCCCGAGGACGACCAGCCCATGGCGACTGAGCCGACGGTGATCGCACAGGCGATCGACGCCCACGAGCGCGGCGCCACCGCCTATGACCAGGTCATCGTGGGTTATCTGCTGCAAATCGCGGAGGAGCTCAAGACCGCGGGGAGCGCGGAGGCGATGGCGCTGCGGCGCCGCATGTCCCACCTCGTGCGCTCGCTCAAACCCCAGACGCTGCGGCGGCTGGTCGAGATGGGCGGCGACTTCGTCCAGCGGCGTAAGTTCGTGCTGGACGCCACGGCGGGGATGGCCGTGGACGCAGTGCTCGAGATCCTCAAGGCCGCCGCCGACACGTCGCAGCAAACGATATCCCATTCGCTCGTCCGCCTGCTCTCGAAGCTCGCCGCGCACGCGGACGGGGGGAGCCCGGAGATCCGGGAGGAAGCCGACATCGCGCTGCGCGAGCAGGTTCAGGAGCTGCTCCGGGGGTGGACGCTCTCCGACCCGAACCCCGGTGTGTACGGCACGGCGCTCGAGCGCATGGCGCGGGCCAACCCTCTGTTCATCGCCCCCGCCGAAGGGGGATACCCCGCGGAGCCCGACCGGGTGGTGGCAATGGCGCTGGAGGTGGACGTGGTGGGACCGCGCACCCTCCCGGCGGTCGACCGCGTCGTCCATGAGGGACGGCTCCCGCAGCTGCTCGACGCCCTGGCTGAGCTGCCGGCGACGAGTGCCGCCGCCGCCCAGGTGTGGGAACGGATCGCCACTGCGGAGGTGATCGGGCGCGTCGTGGCGACGGAGCCCGTGGACTTCAAGGTCCTCGACCGGCTGGTGCCGCGCGTCGGGTCGTCCGCAGCGGCCCCGCTGCTCGATGCACTCGCGGCAGCGGAGTCACGCGGCACGCGCCGTGGTCTGCTTGCGCAGCTTGCGCGTATGGGGGGCGGGATCGGGCCGATCGTCGTGGCACGGCTGGAGGACCCGCGCTGGTACGTCACACGGAATATGCTCGGCTTGCTGGACGAGCTCCCGGCGCTGCCCGAGGGGTTTTCGCCGGCGCGCTACACGCTGCATGCCGACGCGCGCGTCCGCTGGCAGGCCGTGAAGCTGCAGCTCAAGCTGCCCGCCGAGCGCGACGCGGCGCTCGTCACGGCGCTCAGGGACCACGAGCCTCGCATCATGCGGCTCGCGCTCGGGCTGCTGGTGGCGCTGCAGGCGTGCCCGGAGGTCCTGGTGCCCCTGCTGGTGAGCCACGCCACGGATCGTACGCTGGCGTCGGATCTGCGGGTGCTCGCGATCCGCGCGCTGGGCGGCACGAGCGCGCCCGCGGCGCTCGAGGCGCTGCTGCGCCTCACGTCGGCCGGCCGGACGCTGTTCGGGCGCGCGCGGTTCCCGCCCAAGTCGCCGGAGGTGGTCGTCGCGCTGCAGGCGCTCGCGACCGGCTGGCGCGGGGACCCGCGGGCGGCCGCGCGGTTGACCCAGGCCGCCGCCTCCAGCGATCCGGAGATCTGCGCCGCGGCGCGCACGGCGAGAGCGCTCCGGTGAGCGATCCCGCCGCCTTCCTCACGGCGTTCGCGCAGGCGCTGGCTACCATGACCCTCTACACCGCGGGCCATCCCGCCCGAGAGCGCGCGGTCGATACGGCGTACCGCAAGCTGCAGGACCTCCAGGCCGACACGCCGCATCCGCTCTTCACCTTCCTCGGAGACGAGATCGTGTACGGGCGCCTGCCGCTGCGGGAGCTGAAGGCCTGGGACTGGTCGCGGCGTCTTGCGCAGGCGGGTATCGAGCGCCTGGAGTTCGAGGACCAAGTGGGCCGCGAGGAGTTCGCCGGATTCTTGGACGAGGTGCTGGCGCGCCTCACGCTGTCCGCCATCGACACGTCGGAGGCGCGGCAGCTGCGCCGCTCGAGCATCAAGTACGGGGCGGTGGGCGTCCGCGGGGAAGTCGAGCAGGCGGCCGTCCAGACGGCGACGATCAACTATTCCCTCGGCGAGGAAGCGGACACGGTGCGCTGGTTCCAGGAGGAGGTGAAGACGCGGGGCGTGCTGCCGCTCACCGAGGCGGAGGCGGTGGTGCGCTCGCTCGCACTCGCCATGCGCGGCGGCCGCCAGATCGTGATCCCGCTGCTGCAGTTGAAGGAGTTCGACCAGTATACCACCACGCATTCGATGAACGTCGCGGTGCTCGCCATGGGGCTCGCCGAGTACCTGGGACTGGGCGCGCGCGACGTACGCGGCTTCGGTATCGCGGGCCTGCTGCACGACATCGGGAAGGTGCGCATTCCGATCGAGGTCCTGACCAAGCCGGGCAAGTTCAGCGACGAGGAGCGGGCCCTCATGAACCGGCACCCCGCGGAAGGCGCGCGCATCATCCTGGACTCCGAGGAGCAGCTCGATCTCCCGGCCGTGGTGGCGTATGAGCACCACATCATGCTCAACGGCGACGGCTATCCGACACTCACCTTCCGCCGCGACTGCCACTACGCTAGCAAGCTGGTGCACGTGTGCGACGTGTACGACGCGCTCCGCACCAACCGACCCTACCGCGAGGCCTGGTCCCAGGAACGCACGCTGGGGTATCTGGAGGGACGGGGCGGGATGGAGTTCGATCCGGCGATTGTGACCCCGTTCGTGCAGATGATGCGCAAGTGGGAGTCGCAGATCGCCGTAATGCGTGACGCGCAGGCCCCGGTGGTGGCGACCGGGGCGGCCGGGGGGGCCGGGGAGGCCGGGGGGGCCGGGGGGGCCGGCGCCACGACCTGACTGTCGTGCCGTTTCCGGGGTACGTATTTTCTTGACGCTTTCCTGCGACGACTCTTCGAGACGGTTTTCCGTGACGCTCTTTCGGTATGTGATCGTCGGTCTGCTTGCCTACCCCGTCGGTTTGCGTGGTCAGGGCCGCCCCCGCCTCGAGGGCACGTGGCAGGCGAAGACGGAGGACGAGATCCGCAACATCATGGTCCGGAGCGACAGCTCCGCCCAGTTCGGCGACCAGGTAGCACGGTGGCGTGTCGTCGGGGATAGCCTCTGGATCACGCTGGGGGATGGTGTCTGGCAAGTCTACGGCATGAAGCTCGGCGTCGACCGGCTCACGCTTGCGGGGGGCGACCTCGAGAAGCCGGTGACGCTGCGGCGGGTCGGGCCGCCGAAGGCGCGGGCCGACTCGGTCGCCATCCCGCCCCCGCCGCCCGCGACGGAGCGCGCCTGGGACTGACCGGCTAGCGCAAGTCGCGGATGTCGGCGACGCGCCAGCCGTCGGGCGTCTTGATGAACCGGATCGCCTGGCGCAGGCGGGTCTCGCTCTGTGCGCCGCCGCCCGCCGGCACATAGGTGTACAGCGTCCGGACGGTGGCGTGCGCCTCGTCCCCGTGCACGGTGATCGCTTCGATCGCATACCGCGCCGTGAGGCGGGTGTAGCGCCGGAAGAACTGCTCCCAGCCTGCGACGTCCCGGTCTACCATGCTGGGCATCAGCACCTGCAGGTTGCCCACGCGCTCGCTCGACACGGCGCGCTCCAGGTCCTGGAGCAGCACCGGGATCGCTGCGCGCGGGTTGGGGGGCTGGGGGCTCGGCGGCGCTATGCCCGCCGCGACGCCGACCTGCTCGGCGTCGAGTGCGGCTAGCTTCGCCAGCGTGAAGTCCATCGCCACAAACAAGGATTCGGCGCGCGCCAGCGATGTCCCTGCGCGTCCTGCCTCCGGGCGAGTCGCCAAGGCATGCACCACGGGCGTCGCCCGGGCGATCGCCTGCTGCGCCTCGCGCCGGATCCCGTCCGCTTCGTGCTGGGCCTTCTGGTACTGCGTGACCGCGCTCAAGTAGCCGCTCGCCGCGTGCGCCTGGTCGCCCCCCCGCACTGCGCGCTCCGCGTTTTGGAGCACGGTCTCGGCGAGCAGCAGCGATGGCACGTTGTTCTTCATCGCGCCGGCGCGGTGCGCTCGGTCGCGGGCGGCCAGCGCCGAATCACGTTCTGCAGTGAGGGCTGGATTGAGTCCCGTCGGCAGCGGATAGGCGAGCAGCTGGTCGACGCTGGCCGTGGCATCGGTTCCCAATGGCGCCGCGACGGGTGACGGCGAGCGTGACACGTACAGCAGCACCAGCGCGGTCACCATCAGCGCCGTCAGGACCGCGGCCCGCCACTTGAGCGGCGCGTGGGTCACGAGCCGCAACGCGGCGGCTGGGATGGGCGTCCAGCGCGGGGCCAGCAGCGTGGTCTCGGACGCGCCTGACAGGGCTGCCCGGATGCTGGACAGGGCGGATTGCATGTGGCGCGCGGTCTCGTAGCGATCCTCGGGCACCTTATTCAGGGCCTTCGCCACGAGGCGTTCGAGCGACGTCGGGATTGACGCCGCCAGCGTGCGCAGCGGCTTGGGATCGGTGGTGAGGACCTGGTACAGCACGCCGTGCACCGTCTCGCCCTCAAACGGTTTGCGGTAGGACAAGAGCTCGTACAGCAGACAGCCCATGGCGAACAGATCGGTGGCGGGAGTGATGGGCCCGTTCGTGATCTGCTCGGGCGCCATGTAGGTCGGGGTTCCGACGATGGCGCCCGAGCCGGTGACGTCGGCCGACTGCAGCCGCGCGATGCCGAAATCCATGATCTTCACCGACCCGTCCGACGCGATCCGCACGTTGGACGGCTTAATGTCGCGGTGGATCACGCCACGTCCGTGGGCGTAGGCGAGACCCTGGAGCACCTCGATCGCGATGTCGAGCTTGCGCTCGAGGCTGAGCGCCTCCTGCTGCGCGATCAGCTGACTCAGGTCGCGCCCGTCCACCAGCTCCATCGCGATGAAGAGCTGGCCATCGGCTTCGCCGAGGTCGTAGATCGTGACGATGTTGCGATGCTGCAGGGCACCCGCCGCGCGCGCCTCCCGCAGGAACCGGGCACGCGCGTCCTGGGTGCGCCCGATGGCGCTGCTCAGGATCTTGAGCGCGACGTAGCGGCGGATGACCGAGTCGTACGCCTTCCACACGGCTCCCATCGCGCCTTCTCCGATGAGCTCGTGCAGCTCGAATTTCCCGACTCTGCGATACTGATCGGTGCGCGCCATGCGGCTCGGAGTGGACGGACTGAACAATGTGCGCGCCCCGGGCTGACGGGGCAACCGGGCGAGCGACTTTTCAGCGTGCGGCCCAGTCGTAGATGCGCCCGAGCATGGCTCGGATCGCGTCGTCCACGGCGACGTCCCGGCGGGGCAGCACGCGCTCGGCGATCTTGAGAAAGCCTTCCTTCGTGAGCCGCGCGCCGGCGTCCGCCATCGCCTCGCGCACCCCCCACGCGAGCGGCGGCACGTACCTAGGCGGGCGCACCGCGCCGAACACGTTGGCGCCGACGCCGATCACGGTGCCGGTGCCGAGTAGTGTACCGATGGCCGTCTTGGCGTGGTCGCCGATCAGGCTGCCGAGGTTCGTCAGGCCGGTCTCGATCGCCGTCCCCGCGACGTCGAGACGGACCGAGCCGTAGGTGTTCTTCAGGTTCGAGGTGATCGTCCCCGCGCCGAGGTTCGCCCAGCGACCGATCACGCAGTGTCCGACGAACCCGTCGTGCGCCTTGTTGGCATAGCCGAGGAAGAGACAGCACGCGAGCTCCCCGCGCACTTTGCAGTGCGGGCCGATTGCCGACGCACGGATCGGTCCGCCGAGTAGATGGGTGTTCGCGCCCGCCCACAGCGGCCCCTCGAGTCGCGTGCCCGAGCGCACTTCGACTCCGCTCTCCAGCACGACCGGCCCTTGCCGAACGTCGAAGACGACGCCCGGTTCGACGGCCGCGTCGTGGACGCTGATCCAGGCAGGGTCTCCCAGCACGACGCTGCCCGCCGGGATCGGGTCGCTCTCACCGAGCCACGCGCCCAAGTCTTCCGCAAGCAGCGGCTCGAGCACTCGGACGAGATCGTACGCCCCGTGCAGCACCACGCCCAACACTTCGACAGTCGCCGCCTTCGCCTGCGGCCCGTCCCACGTGGCTCCCGGCCCGACGCCCCAGCCCACGGTGACGCCGTTGCAGCTGAGGCGGAACGCAGCCGGCGGCAGCGGCGGCGCCAGACCGCGCGGCACAAACGTGGACGACCCGATGAGGGCCGGCCCTGCTACGGGGCGCCGCGGGCCCACCGCCGGCACGCCGGGCTCGACGAACCCGGCGAGGTGGGGGAGGGCGAAGATCGCGGTCGTCTCCGTGCCCGCGAACGCTTCCCACCGTTCCCGGATCAGGTGCGCGCCGGCGCGCAGCTCCGCGATCGGCCGAGCGCCGGCGAACGGTGCCCACGCAGGCGACGGCTCCGGGTCGAGCAGGTAGAGGGCGTGGGTCACAGCCGCTGCACGAGCTCTCTGAGCCGCTCCGCCCGGCCGGTCGGCATCACCAGTGTGTGTCCGTTTGCGCGCACCACGACCATGTCCTCGACGCCCACCACGGCGAGGTGCTCGTTCTCGGACCAGATCACCGAGCGCCGCACGTCGTCCCCGAGCATCACGTTGCCCACGACGACGTTGCCCCGTACGTCGGGCCGGCGGATGCGGAGCAACGAGTCCCACGAGCCGATGTCGTCCCAGCGGAACGTGCCGGCCACGACCGCCAGCCGCTTCGTGCGCTCGAGCACCGCGACGTCCACGGCCACGGGCTGCACGGCACTGAAAAAGCCGGCGATATCCCCCGCCGACAGCTTGGGCCACCCGGCCTTGAGCTCGCGCGCGTACGCGCCCGCTTCTCCCAGGAAGCGCGCCACGCCCCACGCGAACAGGCCCGTGTTCCAGAGCGCGCCGCGGCGCCGCAGCAGCGCTGCGCGCGCTGCGCTCGGCTTCTCGACGAAGCGCCGCACGGCGCGGGCGCTGCCCAGCGGCTTGCCGGGGACGATGTAACCGTATGCGGTGTCGTTGCGGGTCGGCGTGACGCCTACCGTGACGAGCACGTCGTACTCATGCGCCACCCCCAGCGCGTTGCGGGCAGCGGAGCGAAACGCGCGGTCATCGCCGACCGCCCAGTCGGCGTGCAGCGACAGCATCTGCGCCCCGGGGTCGCGTTGCGAGATCCACTGCGCCGCCCACGCCAGCGCCGGAGCGGTGGATGCGGCCCGCGGCTCTGCGAGGATCTGGGGCCGCGGGATCTGCGGCACGGCGGCGGCGACCTGATCGACGAGGAAGGGCCCCGTGAGAATGAGTACCCGCTCGGCGGGCACGAGCCCCTCGAGGCGTTCGAGCGCCTGCACCAGCAGCGGCCGATCGCCGGCCAGGGGCAGCAGCTGCTTCGGGCGCTGCGGCGTCGACAAGGGCCAGAAGCGCGTGCCCGAGCCGCCCGCGAGGATCGCGGCCCAGGCGCTCACGCCGACTCGCCCAGCGGTTGTGACGGGGGGATAGGGGGGGAGTCGCCCAGCAGCGCCCCGATCCGCGCGATGAGCTTGGAGGGGCTGAACGGTTTGGTCAGGAGCGCGGAACCGAGTTCCTGCGCCTCGTCCAGGATGCGCTCCTCCCCCTCGGCGGTCAGGACGATGACCGGGAGGCTCCGAGTGGCGGTGGCGCCCCGCAGGTCACGCAGCAGGTCCAAGCCGGAGCCGTCCGGGAGGTGGAGATCGAGGAGCAGAGCATCTACCGGCAGGTGGGAGTCCGCGAGCACGCTACGCGCCTGGGCCAGTGTGCGGGCCAGGCTCACCCGATAGCCGACGTGCTCGAGGTGCGGCCGGAGGAGGAGCCCGATGTGCGGCTCGTCATCCACGACGAGGAGGTGCCGCGGAGTCGCTGCCACGCCGCCGGTTCCCGCTCAGAGGAGGCCGGCGATGGCCGAGCGGTGGCGGCGCAGATCGTACAGCAGCGGGCCCACGTTGGTGGACGGCTGCACCAGCACGACGAGCAGAGCGTCGGCGTTGAGCACGGAAACCACCGCGAGCCCGCCGCCGAACTCGAGCACGCCGGTGCCGAACTCCCCGCGCCCCGCCGCTTCGCCCAGCTGGGTCATGCCGTTGATCACCGAGGGCAGCAGGGCGGCGACGTTCTCGGGGTCGACCCCGTTCCGGGCGTGGGACTGGATCGGCAAGCCGTCACGGCCGACGACCACCACGGCGTCCACGCCGGGACCCCGGCTGAGCGCCTCGACCACTTCCCGGATCGTCGCCATACGGCGGCCAACCTAGGAGTGGTTGCGAGTGAAGTCAAGCAGCGATCGCGGGTTGACCCACTCAGACGGCGTCCAGTATCTTCCCCGCACCGCATGCCTCCCCGCTGCCGTTTTGTCGCGCCCACCGTCGCCGTCGCCGGGCTCGCCCTGCTCGCTGCCGCGTGTAGCGATACCACCGGACTGCCGGCAGCGGTCATCAACAGTGTGGTCGACACGGTGTCATTGTTCGCGCTGTTCGGCACGCCGATCTCGACCCCGTCGGCCTACGCTCTCAACAGCCGGCTCGGCGGCCTTGCCGCGAATGCGTTGGTGCGCACCGACCAGGCGTCGGCGTTCGACTTCGCCTTCAACTTCGACTCACTGCGGCGCCCAGTGCTGCTCCCGCCCGGCGCGGTGGGGCTCGGTCAATCGGCGGGGCTCCAGCGCGCGAGCTTGCCGTTCGACGCGATCACGGTGGCGCCGACCGGCGGTTACGTGTTCGACCAGCCGCTGGTGGTGGACACGGGGACGGTGGCGATTGTGCGGTCGCCCACCAACTGCCTGTTCGGCGTCACGGTGTTTCTGTACGCCAAGCTGCGGGTGGTCGCGATCGACACGACCGCGCGGCGCATCGACTTCTGGATTCTCGTCGATCAGAACTGCGGCTATCGCGGTCTCGCGCCGGGCATACCGACCCAGTAATGCGGTGATCGACCTCAAGCTACTGCGCGGCTCGCCCGACCAGGTGCGGTCCGCGCTCGCCCGCCGCGGCGATGCGAGCATCACGAAGCTGCTCGACGAGCTCGAAGCGCTCGACATCCGCCGCCGTGCGCTCACTGGCCAGCTCGACCAGTTGAAGGCGGAGCGCAACGAGTTCGCGAAGACCGACGCGCAGCTCGTGCAGCAGCACGGGAACCTGTCCTCGCAAGTCGTCGAGCAGCGCCGCCAGCACGGTCAGCGGATCACCGCCCTCGAGCATGAGCTGCGTAACATCGAGTCTGTGCTCGACGCGAAGACGCTGTTCGTCCCCAACCTCCCGCTCCCCGAGGTGCCGGACGGCGATGCACGTCGCAACAAGGTGATGCGCGCGTGGGGCGAGGCGGCGCCCGCCGGCGGGCCGCCGCACTGGGAGATCGCCGAGCGGCTCGGGCTGGTGGATTTCGTCCGCGGCGCCAAGCTGGCGGGGTCGGGGTTCCCTGTCTTCGTCGGGCAGGGCGCCCGGCTGGTGCGTGCGCTCATCAACTTCATGCTCGATCTACACGCGCGCGAACACGGCTACGTCGAGGTCGAGCCGCCGTTCCTCGCGCGGCGCGAGATCATGGAAGGCACGGGGCAGCTCCCCAAGTTCGCAGAGGACGCGTACCGCACCGACCCGGACGACCTGTTCCTCATCCCCACCGCGGAAGTGCCGGTCACGAACCTGCTGCGCGACGAGGTGGTCGACGGCGCGACACTGCCGCGCGGCTACGTGGCGTACACTCCTTGCTTTCGCCGCGAAGCCGGCGCCGCGGGAAAGGACACGCGGGGGCTGCTGCGCGTGCACCAGTTCGACAAGGTGGAGCTCGTGCGGTTCAGCCGCGCGGCCGAGTCGGCCGTGGAGCACGAGCGGCTCACCGGCCACGCCGAGGAGGTGCTGCGGCGGCTCGCGCTTCCCTACCGCGTGGTGTTGCTCGCGGCGGGAGACCTGGGGTTCGCCAGCGCGAAGACGTACGATCTCGAGGTGTGGGCGCCGGGCGTGGGCGCGTGGCTCGAGTGCTCGAGCTCGAGCACGTTCACCGATTTCCAGGCGCGCCGCGCCAACATCCGCTGCCGGCCGCAGCCTGGCGGAAAGGTCGAGTTCGTCCACACCCTGAACGCGTCCGGTGTGGCACTGCCGAGGACCATCGCCGCGCTGCTCGAGACGCACCGGCAGCCCGACGGCTCCGTCGTCCTGCCCCCGGCGCTCGTTCCGTACGTCGGGACCGACCGCTTGGCGTCGGCCGGTGGCGGGTAACGCCGGGAGCGCGGTGCGGTGGGCCGGGGAGGGGCCGCGCGCAGTGCTTGCATTGGCGCTGCTGCTGGGTGGAATCACCGTCGGCTACGCCTGGGTCGTGGCCCGTCACCTGCGGGACGACGCTCGCGACACGAGCCGGCTGTTGGGGCGGGTGTTCGCCGGCCTCAATGACCCGCGGCCCGACGCCGCGACGGACGCGCTGCTTGATCTCGCAGCCCAGGTACGCGCGCTCGGCATTCCCATTGCGGTCACCGACACCGCCGGCCACGTCAGCGCGATGGCGAACGCGCCGCTGGCGCCGAACGCCGACAGCGTCACGCTGCGCCGCTGGATCACTCAACTCGACGCGGTGAACACCCCTATGGTCCAGCCGGGCGTCGGCACGATTCACTACGGTCCGCTCCCGGCCGCTCGCCGGTTCACCGTCCTCGCCGTGCTGGAGGGTGCGGTCTTCCTCTGCCTCGCCCTCCTGGCGGTGTGGGCGTACCGCTCGCAGGTCGCAGCCGCGCGAGACCGGCTCTGGGTAGCGATGGCCCGCGAGTCGGCGCACCAGCTCGGTACGCCCTTGATGAGTCTCACGGGATGGATTGCCTACCTGCGGGAAAACCCGGGTACACCGGTCGGCGAGCTGGCCGATCATCTTGAGGCCGATGCGGAGCGCCTCGAGCGGGTCGCGAAGCGGTTCGAGCGCATCGGCCGTCCCGCGCGCCGCGAGCCGGTCGGCCTCGGCGTGCTCGCGGAGCGGGTGGTGAGCTACTTTCGCCCCCGCATGCCGACGCTCGCGAGCCCGGTCACGCTCGCGCTGGTCGCGACCGGCCCCGGGCCCACTGCGCTCGGCGACCCGGTGCTCGTCGAGTGGGCTCTCGAGGCGGTGATCAAGAACGCCATCGATGCGCTCTCGGGACGCGGCGGGCGCATCGACGTGATCGTGGACACGCTCGGGGCCGCCGCTCGCCTGAGCGTGCGCGACGATGGACCGGGGCTGTCCCCAGAGATCCGCGGCCGCCTGTTCGAGCCGGGCGTGTCCACCAAGGCGGGCGGCTGGGGGATCGGGCTCGCGCTGGCGCGCCGCATCGTCGAGCAGCAGCACGGCGGGCGTCTGTCCTACCATCCGGGGCCGGATGGGTCCGGCAGCGTGTTTGTGTTGGAGTTTCCCCTCCCCCCGCCCTCCCCGGCACTCGGGACCCCGGGCCCGGGACCCGCATGAGCCTCCCGCTCAACCCTCAGCAGCAAGCAGCCGTGCGCCACCCCGGCGGCCCGCTGCTCGTGCTGGCGGGCGCGGGCTCCGGCAAGACGCGCGTCCTCACCGCGCGGATCGCCTACCTGATCCAGGAGCGGGGCGTCGCCCCCCAAAAGATCTTCGCGGTGACCTTCACGAACCGGGCGGCCGGCGAGATGCGCTCCCGCGTGGCGGCCCTGCTCGGCGCGGATCCGAAGGGTCTGTGGATCGGCACCTTCCATTCACTCTCGGCGCGGTTGCTGCGCCGCGAGGCGGCGCACCTCGGCTTCGGGCCGAACTTCACCATTTACGACCAGGACGACTCCGAGTCGTTCATCAAGCGCCTGCTGGAGCAACGAGGGCTATCGCCCAAGGCGAACCCTCCGCGCGCAATCCACGCCGTGATCTCGAGCGCCAAGAACCGCATGCTCCTCGCTGAGGAGCTGGGCGCTCAGGCCGAGAGCCCGCTGGAGCGTGTCGCCGCCGAGATCTACGCGCAGCTCGGGCCGGCGCTCCGGCAGGCGAACGCCATGGACTTCGACGACCTGCTGCTCCACCCGCTCGCGCTGTTCCGGGAGCACCCGGAGCGACTCGCCTACTGGCAGCAGCGATTCCAGCACGTGCTGGTGGACGAGTTTCAGGACACAAACGCGGCGCAGTATCGCCTCGTGAAGCTGCTCGCCGCCGGGCATACGAACTTCTGCGTGGTGGGTGACGACGATCAGGCGATCTACGGCTGGCGCGGAGCCGACGTGCGTCACATGCTGTCGTTCCAACAGGACTTCCCGGCCGCGACCCTGATCAAGCTCGAGCAGAACTACCGCTCCACGCAGGTGATCCTCGACGCCGCCAACGGGGTGATCGCGGAAAATGCGCGGCGGCTCGGCAAGACGCTGTTCACCGCGACGCAAGGTGGCGAGCCCGTCACGCTGCTGACGGCGGCCGACGAGCGCGACGAGGCGGAGTGGCTCGCAGCGGAGCTGGCACGGCGCGCCGCCGAGGCGGATGTTCCCTACGAAGGCATGGCGATCCTGTACCGCACCAACGCGCAGTCCCGCCCGCTGGAGGAGGCGTTCCGGTTCCGGGGGATCCCCTACCGGCTGGTGGGGGCCGTGAGCTTCTACGAGCGCCGCGAGGTGAAGGACGTCCTCGCCTATCTGCGGTTGATCGCGAACCCTGCGGACGACGAGGCGTTCGTGCGGGTGGTCAACGTCCCGCGGCGCGGGATCGGTGACGCCTCGCTCTCCCAATTGCTGCGGACGGCCGCCCAGTGGGGGAAGCCGCTGCTCGAGACGGCTCGCGCGGCCGACCGCGTCGCGGACCTCCGGCCCAACGTGCGGGAGGCCTTCCAGGCACTCGCCCAGCTGATCGACGACCTGCGGGCGCGCTACGGGGACGCCGACCCCGCCACCGTGCTCGAGCGGACGATCGCGACCGTGGGGTACGGGCAGTACCTCGCCGACGAAGGACCGGAGGGGATCGAGCGGCTCGAGAACGTGCAGGAGCTCATCGCCGGCGCGGCAGAGTGGGCGGAGACGGCCGCCGACGAAGGGGAAGAGGCCGGGGATGAGGTCGGGGAAGGGGGAACAGGGAAGGGGGCGTCGCTGATCGAGCGCTACCTCACTCAGGCCGCCCTCGTGACGTCCGCCGATCAGGGGACCGGCGATCCGACGGGTGTGACCCTCATGACGGTGCACATGGCCAAGGGACTCGAGTGGCCTGTGGTCACGCTCGCCGGTCTCGAGGACGGGCTGTTCCCCTTGGCGCGGGCGGCAGGTGAGCCGGGGGGGCTCGAGGAGGAGCGTCGGCTGTGCTACGTGGGGCTCACGCGTGCACGCGAAAAACTGTATCTCTCATGGGCGCGCACACGGTACCGGAACGGGCGGCTCGAGATGTCGGAATCGTCCCGGTTCCTCGAGGCGCTGCCACCGGCCGTCGTAGAAGAGCGGAGCACGACGCCGCTCTGGGACCGGGCGGTGCGCTCGTCTGGCGGCATGCGTCGTGCAGCCCGCGCGCCGGTCGAAGTCGACTGGATAGAAGACGCGCCGCAGGACGCGCGCCGCTACGTCGCGGGCGAACGGGTGCGCCACCGGAGGTTCGGCAGCGGCGTCGTCCGCGCCGTCTCCGGCTCGGGCCGCGATTTGAAAGTCATGGTTGAATTCGACGACCAAGAGATCGGAACCAAGCAGCTGCTCGTGGCCTATGCGGGTCTCGAGCGCGAGTGGGAGAGCGCATGAGCGTCACGCACGAGGAGGTGTTGAGGATCGCGCGGCTGGCGGAGCTCGACGTGGACGAGGCGACGCTTCCGGTCCTCACCGAGCAGATGTCGCGGATCCTCGAGTTCGTGGCCCAGATCGGAGACGTGCCGGCCAGCGAGAGCGCCAAGCCGTTCGTGCCGGGCCCCGATGCCGTGCGGTTCCGCGCCGACGAGGTCAAGCCGTGGCCGCTCGCGTTCGGGCCCGACAAGCTGGCGCCGGCGTTCCGGGGCGGGTTCTTTCTGGTGCCGAAGCTGGGTCAGTTTGAGGAGGAAGGTCAGTGAGACGCGCGAGTGAACTCGCGGCTCGGCGTCTGCCCGTAAACGGGCGCATGGCCGCTTCAGCGGCAGCGCCGAGCCGCGGCTTCAGCCGCGACGAGCGGTGAGCGATCCCGGCGAGGCGCTGGCGAACGCGAAGGCGGCGGCCGACCGGATCGTCAAAGCCAAGCGCCTCAACGCCTGTCTCACGCCGCCGAAAGAGCTCCGGCAATCCCTTCAGAAGCAGGCCCAGGCCGCGCATCCGTCCGGCGTGCTGTACGGGATGCCGGTCGCGGTCAAGGACAATATCTGCACGCTCGATTTTACCACCACCTGCGGGTCGCAGATCCTCGCGGGCTATCGCTCGCCGTACGACGCGACGGCGGTGGCGAAGCTCAAGGCCGCGGGCGCGCTGATCGCCGGCAAGACGAACTGCGACGAGTTCGGGATGGGATCCTCCACCGAGCACTCGGCATACGGCCGCGCGGTCCACCCCTTCGACAAGACACGCGTGCCGGGCGGCTCGTCGGGCGGCTCGGCGGCGCTCGTGGCCGCGGGCGCCGTGCCCGCAGGACTGGGGTCGGAGACCGGTGGCTCGGTGCGCCAGCCCGCCTCGTTCTGCGGGATCGTGGGCATCAAGCCGACGTACGGCCGGGTGTCCCGCTACGGGCTCGTGGCGTTCGGCTCCTCGCTCGACCAAATCGGCGTGTTCGGGCGGAGCGTCCACGACGCCGCCCGCGTGCTATCGGTGATCAGCGGGCGGGACCCCCGAGACTCGACCTGCGAGGCGCGCGACCCGTTGCGCCTCCCCACCGTTCCCGAGTCGCTCCAAGGATTCGTGGTCGGGATCCCGAAGGAGTACTTCCCACCGGACTTGGATGCCGCCGTGCGGCGCGCCTGCGACCGGGCGATCCGTGTGCTGAAGGAGCTGGGGGCCGCGGTGCGCGAGGTGTCGCTGCCGCACACCCCGTACGCCGTGCCGACGTACTACATCATTGCTCCCGCGGAGGCCTCGTCGAACCTGGCCCGCTACGATGGCGCGCGTTATGGTCCGCGCTTCGACGGCGCGCTCGACGTGCGGGCGTTGTACCGCGCCACCCGAGGGACGGGGTTCGGACCGGAGGTGCGTCGCCGCATCCTGGTTGGGACGTACGTGCTGTCGGCGGGCTACTACGACGCGTATTATCGCCGGGCCCAGCAAATGCGCGCGCTGATCGCTCAAGACTTCCGCAACGTGTTCGACCGCGGCGTGGACCTGCTGTTCACGCCCACCACGCCCACGCCGGCGTTCAAGGCGGGCGAGAAGCTGGCCGACCCGGTGGCGATGTACCTGTCGGACATCTTCGTGGTGACGGCGAACCTCGCCGGGCTGCCGGCGATGTCGCTGCCCATCGGACGAATCAAGGGGCTCCCCATCGGAGGCCAGCTCATCGGTCAGGCCTTCCTCGAGGACGAGATGATCGAGGCGGCGTACGCGCTCGAGCGGATGGTGCCCGGGACGGAGGACGCGTGACGGCCGGAGGCGGGTGGGAGACGGTCATCGGCCTCGAGACGCACGTCCAGCTGCGGACCGCGTCGAAGATGTTCTGCGGCTGCTCCGCCGCGTTCGGCGCAGCGCCCAACACCAACGTGTGCCCGGTGTGCCTGGGGCTGCCCGGCGCGTTGCCGGTGCCGAACGAGCAGGCGCTGAAGCTCGCGGTGCGGGCAGCGCTCGCCCTCGGTTGCACGCTGCACCCGAAGAGCGTGTTTGCCCGCAAGAACTACTTCTATCCGGATCTGCCCAAGGGCTACCAGATCTCGCAGTTCGAACAGCCACTCGCCACCGACGGGACGCTGTCGTACCTGTCGCCGGACCGGGGGCTCACGACCGCGACGATCGTGCGGCTCCACGTGGAGGAGGACGCGGGGAAGTCGCTGCACGACCGCTTCCCGAAGCAAACGGCGATCGACCTGAACCGCTGCGGCGTGCCGCTGATCGAGATCGTCACCGGCCCCGACTTCCGGTCGCCTCAGGAGGCGCGACGCTACCTCCAGACCCTGAAGCAGGTGCTCGAGTATGCTGGGATCTCCGACTGCGACATGGAGAAGGGGAGCCTGCGCGTGGACGCGAACGTCTCCGTGCGGCGCGCCGGCGCGGCGGCGCTCGGCACGAAGACCGAGGTGAAGAACATCAACTCGTTCGCGTACGTCGAAAAAGCGCTCTCGGTCGAGCGCGACCGCCAGATCGCGCTGCTCGAGGGCGGCGGCACGGTCGCACAGCAGACGCTGCTGTACGACTCGAAGACGAGCAGCGTGCGTCCGCAGCGCAGCAAAGAAGAAAGCCACGATTACCGCTACTTCCCGGACCCCGACCTACCGCCGCTCGTCCTCACCGAGGAGTTCATCGCGGAGCAGCAGGCGCAGCTTCCCGAGCTGCCGGCGAAGAAGCGCGAGCGCTTCATGGCGCAGTACGCCCTGAGCGTGAACGACGCGGACGTCCTCACCGGCGATCGGGCCGTGGCCGACTACTACGAAGCGGTCGTGCGCGCCGGCGCGGACACCAAATTGGCGGCGAACTGGGTGATCAACGAGGTGCTGGGCGACGCGAAGACGCACCAGGAGCGGTTGCGCGTCCCGGCCGGCGCGCTGGCACAGCTCATCGGGCTGGTGCGGGGCGGTACGCTGAGCCAGCAGGCTGCCAAACGCGTGTTTGCCGAGGTGGCGGAGCGGGGCGGGGAGCCGCGCAACGTCGCCGAGGCCCTCGGGGTCGTCCAGGTCGCGGACAGCGGGGTCGTCGCGGGTTGGGTGAGCGAGGTGCTCGGTGCGCACCCGCAGGAGGTGATGCGCTACAAGAGCGGCGAGACCAAGTTGCTGCCGTTCTTCGTCGGTCAGGTCATGAAGGTGTCACGCGGCAAAGCGGACCCGAAGCTGGCGCAGAAGATCCTGGAAGAAAAGCTAGCTGCCTGAGCGGTCGCGCCACGGCCGCTGCGCCTGCGACGCCCGCCAGTACTCGAGTGCTGGCGCGGGCAGCCCGAAATGCTCCTCCGCTGTCTGCTCCATGCGCTCCGGATCCTCGCGGCCGCCTTCGTGCAACGCCTGGCGGCGCATCTGCTTGGCGAGCCGGAGCGCCTTGTCGCCCGCAGGGTCCAGGCGCCGCGCCGCCGCGTCCTCGTCGCCCAGCAGCTCCATGACGTACTCGAACGTCACCGCCATGTGGCGCTCGACGTCGGCGTCGGGGAGGTCCCACCGGGTATTCTCGAGAATCATCTGGAACGCCCACCGCCAGCTTTCGCTCTCCGTCAAGTGCACCATCCCCCGGAATAAGCGGCGACTGGTCCCGACGCTGAACAGCGTGGGCGAGATGATCGTGTCGAGATGCGTGTCGCTCGGCGTGTGATCCTGCAGGATCAGTTCCTTCGCTTCCTTCGCGTACGCGTCGCCCAGGTGCGTCTCGAACCGACTCTCCCAATAGCTGTGGCCCAGCGCCGCCGTGCTCGAGGTGAGGACCAGCTGGCGGGGCACGAAGAAGTTGTGGGCGACGGTGTCCGCCGCGAGGTGGGAGAGATAGCCGAGCCCGAACGAGCGCAGCGGGTCGGTAGGGGCGAGGTCGAAGATCTCCTGGCCCACGTGCCAGGCATGGCAGTGCCGGCCCACCGGCGCGTACTTCTTGGCGAGCGATGTGTCGGCCGCGATGTTGCCGTACAGGTAGTCGAAGGGGAACGCCCGCAGCAGGTCGGCGACGGCCGTCGGGAGCTGGTGCAGGTTCGCCAGCACTGACTCGCCGAGGTAGACGTGCGTCCCCGGAGTCCAGGCGTGAGCGACGGCGGGGAGCAGCACGATGGCGGCGAGCGCCGCGGCCGTCGCCGCCACCAGCCGCCCCGCCTTCAGGGCTTCCTCCGGCGCTTGAGCGCGCGCTTCCCCCACTCGAGCACCGCCAGACCGCGCCGCACGTTGCGGAGCGTGACCGCCACGTCGAGGGCCGTCGTCTCGACCTCCTCGTGCACCACCTCGAACAGCGCGTCCAGGTCGGCGAGCCGAGCTTGGGCCGCGTCCGCCGCCTTCACGATCCGGCCGCGCAGGTCGCGCGACGTGCCCACCAGGGTCTCCGCCTCAGTCCGGATGGTTCCCACGAGCTGTCGCACGTCGCTCACCGCGGGCCCGGCGAGGTGCTCGAGGATGCGCAGGAAAGTACGCAGCGCGAGCACCGCGACCACGGATGACAGCGCGATCGCGATCGCCGCCAGCGCGAGGATCGCCAGGGAAATTCCCGTCACCACCGCCACCCACGAAGGAATCATGTGCGGTCAGCCCGCCGGAGCGTTGGTCGTAAGCTCGGGGCCGGCGCTCGCGGGTGTCAACGGCGCGGGCACTGCCCGCCCCGCGAGCTGCAGCAGGGTCGGCGCCGCGAGCTGCGCCAGGGCGATGCCCAACACGATGGTCGTGAGCACCGCGCCTGCCGCATCCCCCGCTCCTCCACTCCCCCCGATCCCGCGGCCGGGAGCGTCGGGCCGGCCGCCGTACATGAGGAAATAGTTGATCCCGAGCGCCAGCGCCGTTCCGCCCTGGGCCACTGTCCCCAGCCCGCTGTGCGGCGGCACATCGCGCAGCCTGAGCGCCACCTGAGCGTAGCGCGCGCCGGCCCAGCGGGCGCCGATTCGGAGCGCGCTCAGCACCGGCACGGCGGCGAGGATCCAGACTGTGGGCAGCGTAAGCAGCGCGCCCGCGATGATCAAGCAGACGGCGCAGATCGGGCGCTCCCATTCGGCGAGCGCGGTTTGCATCTGCCGGCGTCGCGGCGAGGCGTTCACGATCAAGGCGGCCGCGAGCGCGCACACCACGAACGGCGACAGGTCGGTCGCGTACCCGATGCCCGCGCCGAACAGCATGGAGGCTGCGAGCGCGAGGCGCGCCTCCTCGCGTGCGGGCCGCAGCCGAGTCACACTGAGGAACACCAGGCCGACGAGCACCCCGCAGCCGGCAGCGAACACGATCCAGGAGACCCATCCGAGCTCGGGATTGCCGGCGCCGAGCTGCGAGGGATGCAGCGCCAACGGGACGGTCATGACAACCGTGCCGCAGGCTGTCTCGAGCGCGGCCGCGCGCTCGAGGGCGCGCGACGCGCTCCCCCGCAGGCCGACGGCCTGGGCCACCGCGGTGACCACGCGAGGCCCGGACACCGCAGCCACCGCCGCCAGGCCGAGCACGGCTGGTAAGCGGGGGGTCCAGACGGTCGCGAGGGCCGGCACCAGCCGGGCGAGCAGCCAGGCGCCCAGCGCGACGACCACGACCGCGGCAGTCGCCGTCGTCGCCGCGAGCAGCCAGACGGCGCGCGGGATGCGCCGGACGTAGCGCCACTCGAAACGCGCCCCGAGCAGGGCACCGATCCAGCCGATCGCGAACGCGGTCACCGGAGCAAGCGTGCGCAACAACGGGCGACCGATGAGCTCGATGCCGGGCCCGAGCACGAGGCCCACCACGACGAGCGGGACACCAGCGGCGATGGCGAGGTCGAGGTGCAGTGCTCGGCGCAACGGGCGCCGCGGCAGCCGCGTGGCGAGCAGCCCGGCGACGGCGAGGAGGCCGAGCGCGAGAACCGGATTCACGCGGCGAACGTTCGCGAACGCTTGACGCGCGCGCAAGGCGCGCCGTAGCTTGCTTCACCTATGCCTCCGTCGTTCTGCGTCTCCGGTGGCCGCCCGCTCAAAGGGACGATCCACCCGACGGGCAACAAGAACGCGGCCCTTCCTATCCTCGCAGCTACGCTGCTCGCTGACGGGCCCTGCCGCATCGACAACGTTCCCCACATCCGCGACGTCGAGACGATGCTGGAGCTGCTCGCGCACCTGGGCGCGGCGGTCGCGTGGACGGCCCCGAACGCCGTCGAGGTGAACACGGCTCGTGCCGAGCCGCGCGAGCTGGACCCCAAGTTGTGCGCGCGAATCCGGGCGTCGATCCTGCTCGCGGGGCCGATGCTGGCGCGCTTCGGACGGGTGAGCTTGCCGCCACCGGGGGGAGACGTGATCGGCCGGCGGCGGGTGGATACCCACTTCCTCGCGCTGGAGCAGCTGGGCGCGGAGATCACGGTCGGCACGACCTACCAGCTCGAAGCCAAAAAGCTCAGCGGGGCCGACATCTTCCTCGACGAGCCGAGCGTCACGGCCACTGAGAACGCCCTCATGGCCGCGGTCGCGGCCTCGGGCACCACGGTGCTGCGCAACGCCGCCAGCGAGCCCCACGTGCAGGACCTGGCGCGCTTCCTCAGGGGCCTGGGCGCCAGGATCGACGGGCTCGGCAGCAACACGCTCACCGTCGACGGGGGCACGCCGCTCCGCGCCGCGCCCTTCACGATCAGCCCGGACCACATCGAGATCGGCTCGTTCGTCGGCCTCGCGGCGGTGACCAACGGCGCCGTGACAATCGACGGGGTGCGCGCCGACGACCTGCACGCCACGCTCATGGCGTTCGAGCGGCTCGGCGTCCGGCCGCGCCTCGATCGCGCCAAGCTCATCGTCGATGCCGATCAGGAGCGCCGCATCCGCCCGGATCTCGGGGGCCACGTGCCGAAGCTGGAGGACGGCCCGTGGCCGGCGTTCCCTGCGGATCTCATGTCGATCGCGATCGTCGTCGCCTCGCAGTGCGAGGGGCTGCTGCTCGTGTTCGAGAAGCTGTTCGAGTCGCGGCTGTTCTTCGTGGACAAGCTGATCGGCATGGGCGCGCGCATCGTGCTGTGCGACCCGCACCGCGCCGTGATCGCGGGGCCGTCTCCGTTGCACGGGCAGGTGGTCGAGAGTCCCGACATCCGAGCCGGGATGGCGATGCTCCTGGCGGCGCTCGCCGCTCAGGGGGACTCGGTGATCCACAATATCGGCCAGATCGAGCGCGGCTACGAGCGGATCGACGAGCGGCTCCGGGCGCTGGGGGCGCAGATTGAAAGAATCGACGGACAGTCGGACCGTCGGACAGTCGGACCGTGACGGCGGATCCCAGGAGATTGTCCGGACCGAATTCGAGCGGGGAACTCGGTCCGACTGTGCGAGTGTCCGACTGGCCGACGCTGCGCGAGCAGCCCGTCGCCGACGCCGCCGTCCCGCGCATGGCGCTCGGCGAATGGTCGGAACGCTATGGGGTCGTCGCGGGCATCACGACCCGCGGGCGCGCGTTTTCCCTCGGGCTGTGGAGCGAGGAGAACGTCGGGCAGGTCATGTCCCGCTGGCGGGCCCTCCGCGCCGCCTTTCGCGCCGGTTTCCCCGCCGTGCTGCTCAGCCACCAGGTCCACGGAACGACCGTGCAATGGCACCGCCAGGGGCAGGAAGGCTGGCTCATCCTCGACGGCGTGGACGGGCACGCTACGGGGACCCGCGGAGTGCTCCTCACCATCACGGTCGCCGATTGCATTCCGGTCTATCTCGTCGTGCCGCACAAACACGTCGTGGCGCTGCTGCACGCCGGCTGGCGGGGCACGGCGGGCGGGATCCTGCAACGGGGCATCGATGTGGTGCGGCGCGAGGCGCTCGTGCCATCGTCCGACATTGTAATGCATTGTGGAGTAGGTATTTGCGGCTCGTGTTACGAGGTAGGTGCTGAGGTGCTGAGTCGGTTCGCAGCCCCGGCGACCCCGGGGCATGGCCCCGGGGTCGGGCTACCCGGGCAGGCGTCGAGTCATCTGGACCTCCGGGCAGCGCTGGTGTCCCAGGCTCGCCAACTGGGACTGGAGGAGGTCACCGTCTCCCCCTGGTGCAGCGCTCACGACCGCGAGCACTTCTTCTCGCACCGCGCGTCGGGCGGGCGCGACGGGCGGATGATCGCGTACTTGGGCGTCCCAGCTTGACACGCGCGGTCCCGGGACTAGATTCCGGGCCGGTGAAGCGGGCGAAGCTGGGCCCGCGCTTTTTTTTATGCTCTCCGAGAATCTCGTCGAGTCGTTTCGGGTCCGGCTGGACGCATTGGGGCTCGAATTGGCTGATCTCCGTATCGGCGGCACGCAAGCGCGGCCGCTCGTTCAAGTGCGCATCGAATGGCCGCCCGGCGAACCGCCGCGGCGAGTGACGGTCGACGACTGCGCGATGGCGAGCCGAGCGCTGGAGACCTGGCTCGACGCAGGCGGGCCGCTGGGGCCGCGCTACGCACTCGAGGTGTCGAGCCCGGGGCTCGATCGGCCGCTGCGGTGGCACCGCCACTGGGTGCGGTTCGTCGGTCGCGAGGTGCAGGCGACGGTCGCCGGCCTCGGCCGCGTGCGCGCCCGGATCGTCGCAGTCCCGGACGAGGCGACGGTGGTCCTCCAGCCGGCGGGCGCGGCGCCGCGGCCCGTGCCGCTGACCGGAATCCGCGACGCACGTTTGGCGGTCGACTGGTAGCTGACGGCCCATAGCTGAGAGCGCCTTTGGAAAGGTTTCGATGGCCAACACAACCGACGTTGTTACCGCGATCCGCGAGCTGACTAACACGAAGCAGCTCGAGCGCTCCGAGCTGCTCGATCTGCTGAAGGACGGGCTGCACGCGGCGCTGGTGAAGCGCTACGGTCTGAACGTGCGGGCCGAGATCGGCATCGACGAGCTGAAGGGCACGATCCGGATCGTCGTGCTGCGCACGGTCGTAGAGGCCGTGGAGGACCCGGGCTCGCAGGTGGCGCTTGAGGAAGCGCGCTTCGAAGACCCGGACTTCCAGGTGGGCGACGTGCTCGAAGAGGAAGTGCCGTTCGAGGCGTTCGGGCGCACCGCGGTGCAGGCGGCGAAGCAGCGCATCATCCAACGGGTGCGCGAGGGCGAGCGAGCCCGGATTCGCGAGGAGTTCACCGACAAGGTCGGCGAGCTCCTGTCGGGCGAGGTGCAGCAGATCGAGCGCGGTAAGATCGTGGTGATGCTGGCGAAGTTCCGCGAGGCGGAGGCGATCATTCCCTACCGCGAGCAGAACCACCGCGAGCACTTCCACCAGGGCGACACGATCCGCGCGGTATTGAAGCGGATCGAGGAGACCCCCAAGGGGCCGCGCCTCATCCTGTCCCGCGCCGACCCGATGTTCGTGAAAGCGCTGTTCAAGCTGGAGGTTCCGGAGATCCAGCAGCAAATCGTCGAGATCCGGGCCACCGCGCGCGAGGCGGGCAGCCGCACCAAGATCGCCGTCAGCTCGCGCGACGACTCGATCGACCCGGTGGGCGCGTGCGTCGGGCTCAAGGGCTCGCGCGTGCAGGCCGTGGTGAACGAGCTAGGCGGCGAGCGCATCGACATCGTCCCCTGGTCGCCCGACCCCGAGCGCTTCGCGAAGCTGTCGCTCGCGCCGGCGCGCGTCGCGCGCGTGTTCTCGGATCCCGAGACCAAGACGATCCAGGCGATCGTGGACGAGGACCAGCTGTCGCTCGCCATCGGTCGCAACGGCCAGAACGTGCGGCTCGCATCCGAGCTCACCGGCTGGAAGATCGACCTGTATTCGAGCCGTGAGTGGCTCGAGCGCGGTGGCGAGGGCCCGCTGTTCGCGCCGTTGCCGCCCGAGGAAGAGGCCGCGACCAAGGTGTCACTGCGCGAGCTCAAGGGCCTGCCGGTGGAGCTGGTCGACGAGCTGGAGCGCGCGGGCAAGAAGACGCTCCAGGACATCCTCGACTTGGAGCGCGAGGACGTGGACAAGATCCCCGGGATGACGCCGGAGCTCGCGGACAAGCTGATGGCCTTCCTCAATGAGATGACCGAGGAGGGCGGCGAGGACGAGGCCGAGGCCGGGCCGGCGGCGGCGGGGGACACGTCCGCTCAGCCGGCGTGACGGAGCGGATCGTCCGGCTGCTGGGTCTCGGGCTCAGGGCTGGCCGGGTCGTGGTGGGGGTCGCGGGGGTGCGGGCCAAGCTGCGGCGGGACGGATTGCGCTGTGTGGTGTTGGCGGCGGATGCGAGCGCGCGCACCCGGGACAAGGTGGAGCGGCTCGCGCGTGCGCGCGGGGTGCCGATAGTGCGGGGACCGGGCGCTGGGCGGTTGGGCGCTGGGCTCGGCCGGCCGCCGGTGCAAGCGGTAGGGGTGGAAGACGCGGGATTGGCCCGCGGGTTGGCGTCTTTGGAGGCGTAAGTGACGACGACGCGGATTCACGATTTGGCGGCGGAGTTCGGCATCTCCTCGGAGCAGCTGCTCGGCATGCTCAAGGAGCTGGACATCTTCGTGCGCAGTCACCTGTCGCCGCTCAAGCCGGAGCAGGTGGCGCTGATGCGCGCGCGCTGGGAGCGCGAGAAGCGCAAGCTGAAGGACGCGCCGGCACCACCCAAGCGGCGGCGGGTCGTGAAGGCCGCCGCCGAGCCGGTGGCGGCGGCGCCGGAGGCGCGGCCCAAGCGGCGGCGCCGCACGGCGGCCGAGGTGGCTGCGGCCGAGGCGGAGGCGCAGGCCGAGGCGGCGCTCGAAGCCGAGCGCGAGCTGAAGGCGCGGGAGGCGCTCGAGGCCGCGAAAGCCGTCGAGGACGAGGAGAAGCCGTCGCTCGAAGAGCGCGCCGCCGCGCTCTTCAAAGACCTGCCCGCCGCCGAGGAGCCGCGCGGCGAGCCGTCGCCCTTCGCGGCCGCGCCCGCCGCCGCGACGCCGGCCGCGCCCCCCCCTCCGTCCGCCGCGTCGTTCGGCGCGCCCCCGCGGGCGGTGATCCCGACCCCCGTGCGTCCCAAGCCGGTGGCGAGTGCGGCGCCAGGCGGCGCTGTCCCCGCGCCCCCCCGGCCCGTCGCGTCCGCCGCCCCCGGCATCGGGCCGCTGGAGGAGCGCCGGCGCGACAAGGGAAAGAAGCGCAAGAAGGGTAAGAAGTCGCTGGTGGACCAGGAGGCCGTGGCGCAGAACATCTCGCGCACGCTCGCGTCGATCAAAGGCCCGGTCGCGCGCAAGGGCGTGCACCGCCGCGACGAGGGGCCGAGCTTCCGCGACATCCAGGAGGAGAAGCGTCGTGAGGAGAAGGAGCGCGAAAAGACCCTGGTCCGCGTAACCGAGTTCATCACGGTCTCCGAGCTCGCCAACATCCTCAAGGTGCCAGCCAAGGAGATCGTCGCTTTCGCCTTCAAAGAGCTGGGGCAGATGGTGACGATCAACCAGCGGCTCGACTTCGATATGATCGAGTTGATCGCGTCCGCGTTCGGGTTCCAGGCGGTGCGCGAAGAGGAATACGTCGTCGGCGAAGGGGAACAGGCCCCCGACGACGCGCAGGCGACACTCAGGGCGCGGCCGCCCGTCGTGACGGTGATGGGTCACGTCGACCACGGCAAGACCTCGCTGCTCGACTACATCCGCAAGACCAATGTCGTGGCGGGTGAGGCGGGTGGCATCACGCAGCACATCGGTGCCTATCAGGTGACGCTCAAGGACGGCCGCTCGATCACCTTCCTCGACACGCCGGGCCACGAAGCGTTCACCGCGATGCGCGCCCGCGGTGCCCAGGTCACGGACATCGTCGTCCTGGTCGTCGCGGCGGACGACGCGATCATGCCGCAAACCATCGAGGCGATCTCCCACGCCAAGAACGCCGGCGTGCCGCTCGTCGTCGCCATCAACAAGATCGACCTGCCCTCCGCCAACGTGCAGAAGGTGAAGCAGGACCTGCTGTCGCACGCGGTCGTGCTCGAGGAGTTCGGCGGTACGACCCTGGCCACGCCGATCTCGGCGAAGACCGGGCAGAACGTGGACGCCCTGCTCGATCAGATCCTGCTGCAGGCCGAGCTGCTCGACTTGAAGGCGAATCCGGACCGCCGCGCTCATGGCACCGTGCTCGAGGCGACGCTCGACCCCGGGAAGGGGCCGGTGGCGACCATCCTGGTGCAAAACGGCACGCTCCGGGTCGGGGACGACTTCATCTGCGGCCAGTTCTCCGGCCGGGTGCGCGCCATGTACAACGAGCGCGGTGAGACCGTGGCCGAAGCGGGTCCCTCGACGCCGGTCCAGATCCTGGGCTTCGAGGGCGTGCCCGAAGCGGGCGACACCTTCAGTGTGATGGCGGACGCCGGAGCGGCGCGCGAGATCGCGCAGAAGCGGCAGCGCCTCGAGCGCGAGGCGCAGCACCGCCGCACCGGCCGCGTGAAGACGCTCGAGGACTTCATGGCCGAGCGCGCGGCCGGCGGCGCAGCGGCGCTGCGTATCATCATCAAAGCCGACCAGGGCGGCCCGGCGGAAGCGCTCGCCGACGCGCTCGCCCAGCTCTCCACACCGGAGGTGAAGGTGGAGGTCGTGCACCGGGGCGTCGGCGCCATCACCGACTCCGACGTCCTGCTGGCGAAGGCCTCGGGCGCCATCATCGTCGGCTTCCACGTGCGGCCCGACTCGAACGCCCGCGCCTCCGCGGAGCGCGAGCGCGTGGAGATTCGCACCTACCGCATCATCTACGAGGCGGTGGAGGAGGTGAAAGCGGCGATGGAGGGCCTGCTCACCCCCGAGAAGAAGGAAGTCGTGCTGGGCGAGGCGGAGGTGCGGCAGACGTTCAAGATCGCGAAGGTGGGAACGATCGCGGGGTGCTTCGTCCGCTCCGGCGTCATCCCCCGCACCGCGCGGGTGCGCGTGATCCGCGACGGCGTGGAGGTGTACGAAGGCGGCATCGGCTCCCTCAAGCGCTTCAAGGACGACGTGCGCGAGGTCCGGGAGGGCTTCGAGTGCGGCATCGGGATCGAGAGCTTCAACGACGTCAAGGTCGGCGACCTGATCGAGGCGTACAAGATCGAGGAAGTCGCGCGCTCGCTGGACGTGGGAAGCGCGGCCCGAGGCGGGTGAGCCGTGGTCGTGGGGCTCATCACCTGGGAGCTGCACCTCGAGGGGTGCCGCTCGCTCAAGGACAAGCGCCACGTGCTCAAGAGCCTCAAGGACCGGTTGCATAACCGGTTCAACGTCTCGGCGGCCGAGACGGCGCACCAGGACCTGTGGCAGCGCGCCGAGCTGACGGCCTGCGTGGTGTCGAACGAGCGGGGCCACGCGGAAAGCGTGCTCCGGGAAGCGGACCGCCTGGTGGACGGGGCGTCGGGCGCCCGCATCGTGGACACGAGCACGAGCTTCTTGTGAAATGATGCGACGACCGAGTCACCGCCCCGAGCGCGTGGCCGAGCTGATCCGCCAGACGGTGGCGGAGTTCCTCACCGGCAACGTGCGGGACCCCCGCGTCGGATTCGTCACGGTCACGGCAGTCGAGGTCTCCGGCGACCTGGCGCACGCCCGCATCCGGGTGAGCGTAATGGGGAGCGAGGAGGAAAAGACGAAGACGCTCGAGGGTCTCGGCAGTGCCGCGCGGTTCCTGCGCGCCCAGCTGTCCCGCGAGCTGCGCCTGCGCACCAGCCCCGAGCTGCGCTTCGAGCTCGATCGCGGCGTCGAGCACGCCCAGCGGATCGACGCCGTGCTCAAGCAAATCAAGGAGGGCGCGGGCTGATCGCCGGCGTGGCGCTCGTCGCGAAGCCCGCAGGACCCACGTCTCACGACGTGGTCGATCAGGTGCGTCGCGCGCTCGCCACGCGGCGGGTCGGACACCTCGGCACGCTCGACCCGTTCGCGGCGGGGCTGTTGGTCGTCGTCGTGGGCCGCGCGACCCGTCTGGCGGCCTACGCCGTCGGCTGGGCCAAGGCGTACGAGGGCGTGATCCGGCTGGGGCGCACCACGTCGACCGACGACGCCACGGGCCAGACGGCCACGATCTCGGACGCGTGGCAGTCGCTCGACCGGGCGCGGGTGGAGGCGGCGCTGGCGCGGTTTCGCGGCGCCTACCAGCAGCAGCCGCCCGCCTACTCGGCGGTGCAGGTCGGCGGCGAACGGGCGTATCGGCGTGCCCGGCGCGGTGAGGCCGTGACCCTGGCGCCCCGGCGGGTGGAGGTGCAGATCCTCGAGCTGGTGGGCCTGGAGCTGCCGGACGTGCGGTTCCGCGCCACCGTGAGCGGCGGCACCTACCTCCGCAGCCTCGCGCGCGACGTGGGGGAGGAGTTGCGGTGTGGCGCGCACCTCGCGGTGCTCGTGCGCACTCAGGTAGGTCCGTTTCGGCTCGACGACGCGGTGGCGCCGGAGGCGCTGACGATCGGTCACCTGCGAGATCCCGCCACGCTGGTGGCCGGGCTGCCGCGGCGGGAGCTGGATGAAGCAGGGCGGGCGGCGGTGATTCACGGGCGGCCCGTGTCTGCGGGGGAAGGGGAAGGGGGAAGGGTGGCGCTGTTCGCGGACGGCCATCTGGTCGCCGTGGCCGAGCGCGAGGGTGAGCTGCTGAAGCCGCACGTCGTGGTGGCGGACGAATGACGGGCACGGTAGCGACGGTCGGCACGTTCGACGGCGTGCACCGCGGCCACCGGGCGGTGCTCGCAGAGATCGTGCGACGGGCGCGCACCCGCGGGCTGGCGAGCCTGATCGTCACCTTCGACCGGCATCCGCTCGAGGTCGTGAACCCACCAGCGGCCCCGCGGCTGCTGACGCTCCCGGACGAGAAGCGGGCGCTGCTCGCGGAGCTCGGGCTCGACCGGATCGAGCTGCTGCCGTTCACGGGGGAGCTGGCGCGCCTCGCGCCTGAGGAGTTCGTCCGGCAGGTGCTGCGCGCGCGGTACGGGATGGGGGAGCTGGTGCTGGGGTATGACCACGGGTTCGGACGCGGGCGGACGGGTGACGTGGAGCTGGTGCGACGGCTGGCGCGGGAAGACGGGTTCGCGGTGGATGTAGTGGACGCCGTGCGGGACGACGGGCAACCCATCTCCTCGTCGCTGATCCGGACCGCCGTCGCCCACGGCGATCTCGCGGCGGCGGAGCGCTGGCTCGGCCGGCGCTACGGCGCGACCGGCGTGGTGGAGCGCGGGGCGGGGCGGGGCCGGACGATCGGGATCCCCACCATCAACCTCGCCCCCCTCGATCCGCGCAAACTGCTGCCGCCGGACGGCGTGTACGCAGTCTGGGTCGAGCTGCCAGGGAAGGGGGAAGGGGGAAGGGGACGGCGGTACGGCGGCATGATGAACCAGGGGCCGCGGCCCACGTTTGGGATCGCGGCGCGGGCCCTGGAGATCCATCTGTTCGACTTCGCCGGCGAGCTGTACGGCGAAGCGGTGAACGTGGAGTGGGTGCGCCGGCTGCGGGACGTGCAGACGTTTCCGTCCCGTGACGCACTCGTGGATCAGCTCGGGCGCGACGCGGTGGCGGCGCGCCAGGCCCTCAAGAAATAGAGCGTCGCATGCGCACGATTCGCAATCGAGTGATCGTTATCGTTGGGCTGGCCCTCCTGTCCGGCTGGCTCCTCCTCCCCAAGGACGTCACCCAACGGGTGCGTGACGTCGCGACCGGCCGCATGAAGGACACGACCGTGCGGCGCGTCCCGATCAACCTCGGGCTCGACCTGCAGGGCGGCATCCACCTCGCGCTCGAGGTGGATCAGAGTAAGGGGCCCGTGCCCGATTGTGCCGATGCGATCCAGCGGGCGGAGCGGGTCGTGCGCAGCCGCATCGACGAGTTCGGCACCACCGAGCCGGTGGTGCAGCTGGCGGGGCGGTGCCGCCTCATCGTCGAGCTACCGGGCGAGAAGGACCCGGCGCGCGCCAAGAGCATCATCCAGCGCACCGCGTTCCTCGAGTTTCGCATCACCGACATGAACAACCTGTTCCGCGACGCGCTCCCCGAGATCGACCGAGCGTTGCGCGAGGCGGGCGTGCAGGTGGCGGGGCAGGCGGCTGGGGCGAACGTCGCCCAACTGTTCGGCGCGGACACGACCAAGGGCAAGCAGGGAAAGCCCGCGAAGGGTAAGGCCGCGAAGGACACGACCGACCTGAACGCGCCCGGTGCGTTGTCGTCGCTGCTGTTCCAGGGCGTGCTCCCGGGCGAGTACCTCGTGCCCGAGGAGCAGGTGCCGGCGGCCGAGAGTCTGCTCGCCCGGCCCGAGGTACAGCGGCTCATCCCGCGGGGGATCAATCTCAAATGGGGCACCGAAGTCGCGTCCCGCGGCGCGCGGGCGTACCGCGCGCTGTATGCCGTCGAGGACCGGCCGATCATCACCGGCGAGGAGCTTGAGAAGGCGACGGCGCGCCGCGACCAGGTGACCAACCAGTCGGTGGTGGACTTCGTGCTGTCGCGCAGCGGCGGACGGAAGTTCGAGCGCGAAACCGGGCGCCACGTGAACCACTACATGGCCATCATCCTCGACGACCGCGTGCAGGGCCAGCCGCCGATCATCAAGAGTCAGATCGGACAGCGCGGCCTGATCGAGCTCGGCTCGAAGCCGCTGCAGGAGGCGCAGGACCTGGCACTCGTGCTGCGCGCCGGCGCCCTCCCCGCGCCGCTCGCCATCGTCGACGAGAGCACGATCGGCCCCTCGCTCGGCCAGGACTCGATCAAGGACGGGATCCGCGCCGGCATCGTCGGCGTCATCCTCGTTGTCCTGATCATGGTGACCTACTACCGGCTGTCGGGTGTGCTCGCGGTGCTGGCGCTCAGCCTGTACGTGCTGTTCACCCTGGCGTGGCTCGCGGGCTTCGGATTCACGCTCACGCTGCCGGGCCTCGCCGGCCTCGTCTTGTCGGTGGGCATCGCGGTGGACGCGAATGTGCTCATCTTCGAGCGCATCCGCGAGGAGCTGCAGCACGGCAAGCTAGTGCGCACCGCCGTGGACGAAGGGTTCAAGCACGCGATGAGCGCTATCATCGACTCGAACGTCAGCACGGCCCTCACCGCCTTCATTCTCTATCTCGTGGGGACGGGCCCGGTGCAGGGCTTCGCCATCACCCTGATCATCGGTATCGCCGCGTCGATGGTCACCGCGATCTTCGTGGTGCGAACCTTCTACATGATCTGGCTGCAGCGCCGGCCCGACATGGCCACCCTGAGCGTCTGAGATGATCCGCCTCTTCGCCAACGCCGCGTACGATTTCATCCGCTGGCGCCGCTGGGCCTACGCGCTCACGGCGGCTCTCATCATTCCCGGCTTCGCCCTGTTCCTGGTACACGGCCTGAACTACTCGATCGAGTTCACGGGCGGCACGCTCATCCAGGTGCAGACGCCGCAGCCGGTCGGCGCCGCCACGCTCCGCGGCGCACTCGACGCGGCGGGGATCCGTGACGCCGAGATCCAGGAGTTCGGCGATCCCCTGGACTATGTGGTGCGGGCGCGGCTCCGGCCGACCGGCGGCCTCGCGGAGGGCTCGACCGAGGCGACCGCGGCCGCGGTGGACTCGGCGCTGGCACACGCCCTCGGCGCGGCCCCCCAGCACTACAAGATCGTCCGGTTCGAGGCGGTCGGCCCCAAGGTGGGCCGCGAGCTGCAGGGGAAGGCGTTCCTCGCCATTTTCTTCTCGTTCATCGTCACGCTGATCTACCTCGCGATCCGGTTCGAGTGGCGCTTCGGCCTCGCGGCGGTGCTCGCGACGTTCCACGACATCCTCACGACCATCGCGTTCATCCGCTATTTGAATCTGGAGGTGAGCCTGATCGTGGTGGGCGCCGTCCTGACGATGGTGGGCTACTCGCTGAACGACACCATCATCATCTTCGACCGGGTGCGCGAGAATCTGCGCAAGTACCGGCGCCAGAACCTGTACGAGATCCTCAACCTCTCGATCAACGAGACGCTGCCGCGCTCGGTGCTCACCCACGGGACGACGATGGCTACGACCGTCGCGCTGGTGCTGCTGGCGGGTGAGGTGCTGCGCCCCTTCGCGCTCGTCATGACGTTCGCCATCTTCACGGGGACGTTCTCCTCGATCTACATCGCCGCGCCGCTCCTGATGTACATCGAAAAGCGCTGGCCGGGCCAGGACGCGCGCGGCGCGCGGGCGTTCCGGCCGGCGGGGACGGCGCCGCTCGGTCCCCCCCCCCCGCCCCCCCCGCCCAGCGGCGGCTCCGAGGCCCGCTCCAAAGCGGCGGTGTGACGTGTTGGTCGACGCCCACTGCCACCTGGGCGATGCGGCGTTCGACCCTGATCGGGATGCCGTGTTGGAGCGGGCGCGGCGCGCCGGAGTGCAGCACGTGGTGGTGATCGGCACGACGCTGGAAGACAGCGAGCGCGCGGCCGCCCTGGCGCGGGGACGCGCAGGCCTGTCGGCTACCGCGGGCCTCCACCCCCACGAGGCGGCGGCGTGGTCGCCGGAAGCGGCGGCCCGCCTGAGGGCGTTGCTCGCCCTACCCGAAGTGGTGGCTGTCGGTGAGACCGGCCTCGATTACCATTACGATCACTCACCGCGCGACGTACAGCGCCGGGCTTTCGCGGCCCAGCTCGCGCTCGCGGCGGAGCTCGGTAAACCGGTCGTTGTGCACGCGCGCGAGGCGGACGACGACGTGGCGGCAATGCTGGCGGGCGTCGGGACGATCGTCGTGTTGCACTCGTTCAGCTCGGGCCCGAAGGTGTTCGAAGCGGGGATGTCCATCGGCGCGTATTTTTCCTTCTCGGGCATGATCACGTTCAGGAACTGGAACCCCACGGTCCGACTGTCCGACTGTCCGGCAGACCGGCTCTTGGTCGAGACGGACGCACCCTACCTCGCCCCCGTGCCGCATCGCGGCAAGCGGAACGAGCCGGGGTTCGTGCGCGAGGTGGCCGAGGCACTCGCCCGGGCCCGCGGGGAGCTGCTTGAGGCGGTCGGACCGCGCACGACGGAGAACGCGCGGCGGCTGTTCGGACCGCGGCTCGGATCCACGCTCTAGCCCGAGAGGCCCCGTGACCACTACGGCCAAGGTCCCCACCGACATCGCGATCGCCCAGGCCGCGAAGCTCCGTCCGGTCGCCGAGATTGCCACCGAGCTCGGGCTCGCCGACGACGAGATCGAGCTGTACGGAAAGTACAAGGCGAAGATCCGGCTCGAGGCCTTGGCGCGCCGCAAGCCGACAGGCCGGCTGGTGCTCGTCACCGGGATCAACCCGACGCCCGCCGGCGAGGGGAAGTCCACGGTCACGGTCGGCGTGACCCAGGCCCTCCGGAAGCTCGGCAAGAACGCCGCGCTCTGCATCCGCGAGCCGTCGCTCGGCCCCGTGTTCGGCGTGAAGGGGGGGGCGTGCGGCGGCGGGTACGCCCAGGTCGTGCCGATGGAGGACATCAACCTCCACTTCACCGGTGACTTTCACGCGATCGCGAGCGCGCACAATCTCCTCTCGGCGATGCTGGACGCCCACTTGCACCACGGCAACGCGCTCCGGCTCGACACCCGCCGCGTCACCTGGCCGCGCACGATCGACATGAACGATCGCGCGCTGCGCAGCATCATCATCGGGCTCGGGGGCATGAACGGGGGCCCCACCCGGGAAGATCGCTTCGTGATCATTCCGGGCTCGGAGATCATGGCCATCCTGGCGCTCGCCACGGGGCTGGAGGACCTGGAGCGGCGGCTTGCGCGCATCATCGTCGGACTCACCGCCGACAAGGCGCCCGTTCGGGCGAGCGACTTGAAGGCGTACGGTGCGATGACCCTGCTTCTGAAGGACGCGGTCAATCCCAACCTCGTCCAGACGCTCGAGGGCGGGCCGGCGTTCATTCACTGCGGCCCGTTCGGCAACATCGCCCACGGCTGCAACTCCATCGTCGCGACGAAGCTCGCGCTCAGCCTGTGCGACGTCGTGCTCTCCGAGGCCGGGTTCGGCGCGGATTTGGGCGCGGAAAAGTTCTTCGACATCAAATGTCGAGCCGGAGGATTGAATCCCGAAGCGGCCATCGTCGTGGCCACGGTGCGGGCGCTCAAGATGCACGGTGGGGTGCCGAAGGACCGCCTCGGCGCGGCTGACCCTGCTGCGGTGGAGCGGGGTGCTGCCAACCTCCGTCGCCATATCCGCAACGTCAAGAAGTTCGGCGTGCCGGTGGTCGTGGCACTGAACCGGTTCCTCACCGACACCGCTGCTGAGCTCGACGCGGTGGGCGAGGTGTGCGGGGCGGAGGGCGTGGGCGTCGAGTTGTGCGAGGTGTGGGAAAAGGGGGGGGAGGGCGGCATCGGCATCGCCGCGGCCGTGCTCAAGCTCCTGGACGGCAAGGGCGCCAAGTTCAAGCCGCTGTACGACGAGAAACGGCCGGTTCGCGAGAAGATCGAGACCATCGCCAAGGAGATCTACGGCGCGGGCGGGGTCGCCTTCGCGCCGGCAGCTGAGCGCGCGCTGGAGCAACTTCCGGCGCTGGGGTTGGGCGAGACGCCCGTGTGCATGGCGAAGACGCAATACTCGTTCAGCGACAATCCTGCAAAGCTCGGTGCGCCCACGGGCTTCACCCTGCAGGTGCGGGACATTCTCCCCTCCGCTGGCGCCGGATTCGTCGTGGCGCTTGCAGGGGACATCATGACGATGCCGGGGTTGTCCAAGTCGCCCGCCGCAGAACGGATCCGGGCGCATCCGGACGGGACGATCGAGGGGCTCTTCTAATAATGAAGCCAAAAGGACTGGGGATCGTGACCACGCAGGCGGCGCCGCAGGCGATCGGCCCCTACAGCCAGGCGGTCGTCGTCGACGCGACGGTCTACACCGCGGGGCAGATCGCCCTGGACCCGCAGACCGGCGAGGTGGTGGGGAAGACCGCCGCCGAGCAGACCGAGCGCGTCTTAAAGAACCTCGCGGCGGTGCTCGAAGCCGCGGGCTCGGGACTCGCTATGGTCGTGAAGACCACGGTCTACCTCGCGGACATGGCCGATTTTCCTGCGATGAACGAGGTGTACGCCAAGCACTTCGGGAGCCACAAGCCCGCGCGCTCGACCGTGCAGGCGGCGGGCTTGCCGAAAGGGGTGCGCGTCGAGATCGACGCGATCGCGAGGATAAGCTAGCGCGGGGGCGGATCGGGCCTGGTGGTCCGACTGGTCTTCAAAACCAGCTGGGGTCCGTTAGGACCTTGGTAGGTTCGATTCCTACACGCTCCCGCCAGGGCCCT